>Ga0137306_100237_pt1 | contig 85855 bp, 66 predicted proteins | sample Inofroosms_March_FD_97187 | JGI IMG/M metagenome (GOLD analysis project Ga0137306, IMG submission 97187) | Mouse cecal microbial communities from Vienna, Austria - N-Acetylneuraminic and N-Acetylglucosamine D2O microcosms_March | ecosystem: Host-associated > Mammals > Digestive system > Large... | reverse complement strand
TGAGACGAAATCTTAAATGAAAGAGCCGTGCCCAAAATAGCAAATTTATTAGATTAATACTAAATAAATTTGCTATTTTTAGTCTATTTGGTTATATTTGCGATAAATTATCATATTTCGCACCAGGCTTTATACTGGAACCAATTTGAATAAAAATGATAGAGGGAATACTCCGGCTCATGACCTACTTTGTTGCAAGTGACTCAGCCGAAAAACAGATAAAAAAGAAAATATCAAACAAATACCTGCGCTTCCTCCTGTGGCTGATAGCCGGAATGGGCATTCTGTTTCTGTTTGATTGCATTGCAGGCTTGATTAAAAGAACTCTTTAACCCATCCCCACCGACCATGCTGGAAATCATTCTTGTCTCAGTGCTTGCCATAGTCGCAACGATATTCGTAGTGTATCACATAGGATGGCGTCTGTCATCGGCCTTCGCAAAAAGGGCACTCTTTCATGTGGTATTTATAAGCACCTTCGTGGCATTTTATGTGCTGTTCGAGAATACATTGTTTGAATCGGTTGAAAGCGGATGGCTGCGTTTCGATCTATGGAGCGTGCTCGACAGATCTGATGCACCGCTCCCTAACAATATACGCGGACCCCTTCAGCCCCTATGAGCGGTTTATCCGCCCGGCAGCAAAAGCCACATAAAAAACTATCTTTGGGCAGCGGATTCCGGGACCGTTCGTGGTGGTAAATCGGTGTCCTTGACCGGACACCACATTTGTTTGAATGTTCCCTCCCCCGACACCTATGCGCAATGCGCTGCGGTGTCGGGGGCTATGAGTAAATCGGTGTCCGGCAGGACACCCGATAGCCACGGATCATCCGGATCCGCCTTGTCGGGCACCTGCTGATTGCGTAGCCATCCGGAATCCGCTTTTTCAGACGTGTTGCCGCCTGCGGATCTGTCAGGCCATGTTGCGCGTGCTGAGACCGGATGGGCGTCCGGAGGACGCCGATTTACTCGTAGCCCGTGACACCGCAGCGCAAAGCGCGCAGGTGTCACGGGTTTGTGATCCCCCCTGCATATGGTGTCCGGCAGGACACCGGTTTACCGCCCGGCCGGATATGAAAAAAGCTGTCTCCCGACAGCTTCAATTCATTTAATAAACCAATCATTATCACATTTCTTGCAATGGAAAGTAATTTTACCATGTACTTATATAACGCATGGTTTCCTGATTGGTTCACGAAAATTAAAAAATTTTTTAGATCCCGTTTACAAATATTGTGGAACGGGGTCTTATTTCTTTCTGATCAGCGTCAGACCGTCACGCAGAGGCAGAATCACGGTTTCGAGATCCTCTCTTGACGCCACATAACTGTTGAAACGATCCAAAGCCACGGTCTGGGCATCGTGATTCGTCTCGGTGTCAGTCACTTTGCCGTCCCATAGAGTGTTGTCGGCAATGATGAATCCCCCCTGGCGCAGGCGGGGAAGCACCGCATCGAGATACTCCGTGTATCGGCGCTTGTTGGCATCGATATAGATCAGATCCCATGTCTCGTCGATCTTGCCTGCAATCTCCTCCGCATCGCCAATGTGGAGCGTGATCCTCTCGCCGCCCGGAGCCGATTCGAAAAGCTCCGTCAGCTCCTCTTCCATCTCATCGTCAATCTCTATGGTGTGCAGCTGTCCGTCAGGCTTCAGCCCCTCCGCAAGGCAGAGAGCCGAATAGCCCGTATAGGCACCCAGTTCCAGAATGCGCCGTGGGCCTACCATAGCCGAGATCATGGCCAGCAGACGCCCCTGGAGATGCCCGGAGCACATGCGCGGATAGAGATGGCGCAGATGGGTGCGGCGGTAGAGCCGGCGCAGATGGTCGGGTTCGGGAGAGATATGGCTGAGGATATAATCGTCTAAAGTTTCTGCCATGACAAGCCTCTTATTTTACGTGGCCCATCACGAATGCCTGGGCGGCAAGGAAATATGAATTGAGGCCGAAACCGGTGATGGTTCCGCAACACACCGGCGCAATCAGCGACTTGTGGCGGATGGTCTCGCGCGAGGCTGTGTTTGAGATATGCACCTCGATCACAGGAGTCTGTATGCCGGCTATCGCATCGGCGATGGCGAGCGACGTGTGGGTATAGGCACCGGCGTTGAGGATAACCCCGTCGGCATCGGTATTATGCAGAAAATCAATGATATCTCCCTCGTGGTTCGACTGGAGATATTCAATTTCGTCGCCGTCAAGCATCTCGCGCAGTTCCACGAGATAGGATTCGAAAGTGCGCGATCCGTAGATCTTGGGCTCGCGTGTGCCCAGGAGATTGAGATTCGGTCCGTTGATGATAAGCAGTTTCATATGGTTGGGGGTATATTTTTTCAGATGGTTTTTAACTGTTGTTTTTAACAACCTTTAAATCAGATTCTTCACGCCGCCGCTAATCCCGGATTCATGACCAAAGCCCAGACGGCCGCGCTTGAAAGCGCCATGAGCAGCAGTAGAATCCAACTCACATAAGGCCGCGTCTGATAAGCGCTCCAGGCAAGCCATGCGGAGAGAAGCATGTAGAACGGATAGATCCACACGAAAGTCTTCACCGTCTCCTCGCCTGCGGGGAGATTGGCTACGAGGACCGGAAACGAAAATGCCGGCAGCAGAAACACTATGATCAGCATCGTCATCCACAGAAGTGGTCTTTGCTTGGCAGGACTCATGGGCTAAATGATTTGGATTCTGATTTATATATAATATATGTAATAGGTATTGTCTCTGATACGGCAGTCGGTCGCCATAGGGCTTGGAGGATGTTTATCAGGCTCTTAATCCACCTTCTTCTTCCGCTGCTTCTGAGCCTCTTTTTCAGTGAGATAGGCTCTGACAGTGCGCCTGACGCCCTCTTCAAGGTCGATCTGCGGCGAGAAACCGAAATCGCGCTGCGCATCGGAGATGTCACACGCCCAGTTGCGCTGGGCCATGATGTTATACTTGTCTGAATTCAGCGTCACAGCCTGCATCTTGGCCGCACCGTATTTCTCAGACACCGCGCAGGCTATTTTCAGCGCCCACAGCGGCAGTCTGACAGGCACCACTAGGCGCCGTCCGAGCTCCCTGGCCACTATTCTGCGGAATTCCTTCTGCGAATAGGCCCGCGGCTCGGAGATGATGTATTTGCGGTGGACGGGAGCATTTTCGAGCGCATCGAAAACCGCACGCGCCAGATCCTCCACATAGATGAACGTCAGCATCTGACGGCGGAAGCCCACGCCGAAATCAAAGTGGGCGTCGATGCTCTTGATCATCATCAGATAGTCCTGCTCATGAGGACCATAGACACCCGTAGGACGCAGTATGATCCACGGAAACTCAGCCGGGAGAGTCTGCAGCAGCGTCTCGGCCTTGATTTTCGACAGCCCGTAGCGAGTGTTGGGCTGAGGAATCATCGAGTTGGTCAGCGGACTGTAGGTCTTCTCATCGCCCGGACCGATGGCCGACAGCGATGACATGTAGAGAAACTTCGCCGGATGCTGGTTGTTATTGATCATCGCCTCGCAGAAGTTGCGCAGATACACGTAGTTGATCTGGTTGAAATCGCTGAAATTGACACACTTCGTGGCTCCGAGGTTGTAGACCACATAGTCCCACTGTCCATCCTTGAGCTGATCGGTCAGTTTCTGCGGATCGTCATAATCCAGAGTGATGAACTTGAGTGCCGGATCGGTCAGATAGCGGCGCGAGGTGCTTTCGCGCACACCGCACCAGGTCTCATAGCCTCTCGAAAGAGCCTCGCGGGCTATGAATCCGCCGATAAAACCTCCGGCTCCGACTATCAGTACTTTCATATCTTCAGAAGGTGTGAATTAAGAGGTTGTTTTTAAACAATCTCTAAAAGCCTATTAATCAATTATTTCCGAGAAGAGATCGATATATTTGCGGGCTATCACCTGTGAGGCGAACCGCTCGCCTACCGAATCGTGAAGCTCCTTGCGCGGAATGTCGGCTTTCAGCGCCCACATTATGCCCTGCGCCACATCCTCCACATCCTTATGGCGCGCTATGTAGCCGTTTTTAAGATGCTCCACCACATCCGTGCGGCCGTCGCCGCCAAATGTCACCGGAATCGCGCCCCCGGCCTGGCCCTCCACCAGAGTTCCGCCGAGAGTCTCGTAGAGCGAGGTCGACAGCATCACCTTGGCGCTGGCGCAGAGATAGCGTATGATCTTGAAGTCGTTGATCATTCCGAGCCACTGGTGCGAGAAGCGCAGACGGTCAAGAGCCTCTTGGTTTTTAAGCTGTCCGAAAAAGTAGACGGCCGTTGTCGAGGCAATCTCCGGATAGTTGTCGAATATATGGTTCAGAGCGTCTATCGCATAGTCGAGACCCTTGATTGGATCATCGAGACGCGCGGCTCCGAAGAGGATGATGTTCGGCTTGTCGGGTGTGAACAGTGTGTAGAGCGACCTGTCGCGTTCGTAGTAAAACTGTTCGATAGGGAAGGGGTTGTGGATAGTCCTTATGCTGTGGCTGCGGAGTAGCGACGAACTGCGCGCGCACTCCTCAAGCCAGTGGCTCACCGTCACGTAGCTTATGGGCACATCGCCCAGCAGGCGGTGTTTCTTTCCCCAGCACTTGTGCGAGAGATCGCCCGGACTGCCGCCTCCGGACAGAAACTGGCAGTCGCCACATTCCTTCCGGTAGTGGTCGCAGTCATAGGCATGATGGCAGATGCCGGTCATGGCCCACATGTCATGGAGCGTCCACACTATCTTTTTTCCGGCTTCATGCAGCTTGCGTATGCCTCTGACTCCCATAAGCCCCTGGTTTATCCAGTTGAGGCAGACAATATCGGCCTCCTTTACCCAGGGATGGTGGTGGACATTGAGGGCGAATGACCCGGTCGACACTTTGAACAGACGGCTGTAGTCGAAACCTACGGCCGGAAGAATTCTCAGCCGTTCGAGGCAAAAAGCCATTGAGCGCAGGAAGCGTGTGTATATGCAGTCCACGCTCTGTTCCTGCGAGGTCTTGGTGTAGACCACCATTCTCGCGTCCACACCCTGGTCGCGCAGGGCCTGCAGAAGTCTGAACGTGACAATCGCGGCCCCACCGAGAGTGTCGGAGTGATTCACGAGCACCACCTTCTTTCCTCTCAGGTTGTCAGGCAGTCTATATTCTGAGCCGTTGGTCTGTGTCATTTTTTCTTTGCGGTAGTTGCGTTCCCGCCGGCATCCTTGCCTGCGCGGGCAGCCTGGAAATTAATCTGGTTTCCGACATTGATCAGGGTGATGTTTTTGTCGTTCAGACGGGCCTTCAGGTAGTTCTCAAACTCGCGCTGCTTGTCGGCTGACATCTGACGGCTGTATTTCACCAGAGCCATGCTCACGGTGTCGAGCTTCTCTGTCGATACGTTGCCGAACACCGCACGGCTGACAGCTATCTCCTCCACTTGCGGAAACACCACCTTGATCTCCGGAGCTATCCGCCCGGCAATCGTGTCGTTGATCCGCGCGAAGGCTATGACGCTTCTCAGTGAGTCGATGGTCTGCTGCTGCGACGTGAGCGATGTGCGGGCAAACTCATAGATGTCGCTCATGCTCGGCAATCCGTTTTTGAGTTCCGACAGGTCGGGCGAGTCACCCTGTATGATGTTCAGGCGTGCTCCTTCCAGCCCGTAGTTCTTAAGCTGTGCTGACATGGCCAGCTGCAGCGAGTCGGCCGGAAGCACCTTGCCTATCAGTGTCACTGTGATCACCCTCTCGCCATGTTCTATGACCGCGCTTTTGCTCAGCACCTGGGTCGAGGGGAAGTTGAACTGCTGGGCTATGAAGCGGTCGGCATTGGTCGAGAATCTCGACTGGCGCAGCATGTTGTAGGTCAGATAGAGCGAAGGGAGTAGTGTGAGGATAGCCACGGTGTAGACAATCCGGCGCACCTTGCGGGAGCGTTCCGGATTTCCGGAAACCGCCGGATGGTAGTGCATCAGCTTCACGCCTATAAACGTGGCCAGGCCTATGTAAATCGAGTTGATCAGAAACAGATAGAATGCGCCGAGGAAATAGTTGAGCTGCAGGGTGGCCAGACCGTAGCCTGCGGTGCAGAGCGGTGGCATGAGGGCGGTGGCTATCGCCACGCCGGGAATCACGTTGCCCTTTGACTTCGAGCCTATGGCCACTATGCCTGCCCCGCCGCCGAAAAATCCTATCAGCACGTCATAGATCGTCGGCGACGTGCGCGCCAGCAGTTCGCTGTGGCCCTCGCTCACAGGCGAGATGATGAAATAGATTGTCGACGTCAGCACACTGAACATTGCTGCCATCACTAGATTGCGCAGCGCCCGCTTCAGCAGTTCGAAATCCTGCACTCCTACACCCAGCCCTATGCCGATGATGGGCCCCATCAGCGGCGAGATGAGCATGGCGCCGATGATCACGGCCGTCGAATTGGTGTTCAGGCCAAGCGAGGCGATGAAGATGGCGAGAATAAGGATAAGCATGTTGGTCCCCTTGAAGGAGACTCCCTCGCGGATAGCGCTTTCAGCCTCTTCCTGCGGCAGCAGATCGTCGGTGAGAGTGAAGTAGTTGACCAGATATTTCTTGAGTGACGGCATTTGGATGGCGTGTGTGTCTTGCTCAGACGGGCTTGTTGCGGAACTGGGCTCTCACTTCGTCGACCACGTTGATGATATAGTCGCCGATCTTTTCGAGCGAGCCGATGATGTCCATGTAATAGATGCCGGCCTGATATTCGTAGTGGTGGTTGTTGATATTTTCAACGTTTGACACACGCAACTGGTTGCGCATGTTGTTGATTTCGCGCTCCTGATTGTAAGAGGTGATGATGTCGGCCTGCTCGGCGGTCTCGAAGTTGCGCAGCAGAAGCATCATGTTGGTCATGGCGGCCTCTACGGCTATGAACATCGAGTCTATGTTGCGCGAGATCTCGTCGTTGAAATTCACATGCCCCTCCTGCTTGCGTATCAGAATCCTGGCCACTCCGTAACAGCAGTCGGCTATGCTCTCTATCTCGCTGACTATGCGCAGCATGGCGGCGATGCGGTGCTTGCCCTCGTTTGAAAGCCTGCCTTCCGAACAGCGGTTCAGATAGTTGGCTATCTCGATCTCCATGCGGTCAGAGATCTCCTCATACTTCTCTATGCGGGAGAACTGCTTGGTGAACTCGTTGCCCGAATTGTTGTGGACAATGTTCTGCGCCATCCCGATCATGCGCTGTACTCTCTGGGCGTAGACTACTATCTCCTTCTCTGCCTGGGCTATGTTGAGTTCCGAGGCACTCATCAGACCTCCGGCAATAAACTTGAGCTGGAATTCCTCTTCCTCCTTGTGTTTGGCGGGCAGCAGTTTCTCCACTACTGTCACATAGAATCCTGTCAGCCAGATCATGATGGCACCGTTGATAAGATTGAACACCGTGTGGAACATCGACAACCCGAACGACACGCTGAACTGCATCTGGGCTATCTTGGCGAGCACCGGATGTCCCGCCGGCAGACTGCCGTCGAAAATGCTGTTGTAGAGTTGCGGATCCGTGGCCTCAAGATCATTCACATAGTTGAAGATGCTGTCAGGATCACCCTGGCCGAGCCACTCGGTGATGTGCACGTTGAGTCTGACGAAGGGGTAGAACACAGCAAGAGTCCACACTATGCCGAAGAGGTTGAAAAGCAGGTGGCCCATAGCCGTGCGCTTGGCTGCCACGTTGCCGCTCATCGATGCAAGCAGCGGTGTGATCGTAGTGCCTATATTGCTGCCGAGCACAACCGCACAGGCCAGATCAAAGGAGATCCACCCCTTGGTACACATGATCAGCACTATGGCAAACGTTGCCGCCGATGACTGGATAACAGCCGTGATGATCATGCCCACGAACATAAACAGAAGCACCGAGGCGAAGCCCATCGACGCATAGCGTTCGAGGAAGGCAAACATTTCTGGATTGCTCTGCAGGTCAGGTACATAATCGCTGATCATGTCCAGGCCCATGAACATCAGGGCGAAGCCTATAAGAAATTCGCCGATTGACTTCTTGCGGCTGGCGTTGGCGAAGAGCAACGGAACCGCGCAGGCAATCAGCGGAAGTATAAATGCGGAAGTATCTACCTTGAATCCGAACAGTGAGATGATCCAGGCCGTGAACGTGGTGCCGACATTGGCACCGAATATGACAGCCATAGACTGTCCCAGTGTCATGAGGCCGGCGTTGACGAAGCTGACCACCATCACCGTCGAGGCCGATGAGCTCTGGATAAGAGCAGTGATCACTATACCGGTAAGCATTCCGGTAAACCGGTTTCGGGTCATTGCCGAAAGTATTGTACGAAGCCGGTCACCGGCAGCCTTCTGGAGGCCTTCACTCATCACCTTCATTCCATACAGGAACATGGCGACTGATCCTAAAAGACACAGGAGGTCAAGGAAGCTGTAACTCATGTAACGGGTTATAAATGTGTGAAAAGTCGGAGAAACGGTCCTCCATTCGGACACGGCTTTCTCCGACTGCAAATTTATAAAGAAATTTTTGAATTTTTTACAGAGCTGCTTTCATTTTTGCCACCATATCGGCGTATTCCTCATCGCTCAGATAAACTTCGCCGGGATTCATGCGGAAAGTGCCGCCGTAGTCAGGGCCGTCGACATACTTCGGAGCCAGATGGAAGTGCAGATGCGAGAGCTTGTCGCTGTAGGCTCCGTAGTTGATCTTTTCGGGGTGGAACACCTTGTCCATCGCACGGGTCACGCGGGTGACATCTTTCATGAACGCATTGCGCTCCTCGTCGCTCAGCTCAAACAGATCGTTGACATGGTCTTTGTAGGCCACAAGACAGCGGCCGCGGTAGGTCTGCTCCTTGAACAGAAAAACTCTCGACACCTCAAGAGTGGCGATTTCGATCATCAGATTGTGAAGAGTCTCGTTATTGGTGCAATAGAGACAGTCTTTGGGATCACTTTTCATAAAGCGGATATTTTTTCAGGTTAATAGATTTTGTGGATTCGGTATTGATATCTTCGGTAAGTGACTCTGAGATTTTTAAGAGTTACCTAATCACAAAATTAGTCATAATAATCCGAACCCGCAAACCTCCCTGACAATCCTCCCGCCTCAGTTCAGGCTCAGGTGTTCCCTGTACTGCCGCGGGCTCTCACCCGTCAGCCGCTTGAACAAGCGGGTGAAATGCTGCGGATACTGGAAGCCAAGATCATAGGCTATGACACTGATGTCCTCTGCCGATGCCGCCAGACGCTGTTTGGCCACAGCCACAATATGGCGTGAGATCATCTCCTGGGCTGTATTGCCCGTCTCCTTTTTCACCAGATCGCCGAAATAGCCAGGAGTCAGACTAACCAGATCCGCGAAATAGGCCACCGAAGGCACTGCATCGCGCCGCTCCTCGCTTTCGAAATAAGCCTTCAGTTCCCTCTCAAAGCGCTTCACTATGTCCGAATTCACCTTATGGCGCACTATGAACTGCCGGTCATAGAACCGGTGGAGATACTCAAGCAGCAGCTGTATGTTGGCCGAAAGCAGTGCCGCCGAATGATGGTCCACCGGATGCTCCAGCTCTTTCCTGATCTTATCCAGACAGTCAAGGAAAATATTGCGCTCGTCCTGCGAAAGATGCAGTGCCTCCATCTGCGAATAGTCAAAGAAACCGAATTCACCTATCTTGTCGCCCAGCGGAGTCCCGTAGATCAGATCAGGGTGAAACATCAGCCCCACCACATCCGGAGCAAGCACCTCGCGCTTCATCTCCACATCGATCACCTGGCCCGGAGAGAAGCTCACCACCGTGCCCTCCTGATAGTCATAATGCTTGCGACCGTAGCGCAGCGAACACTCAACCCCGTTCTTCAGAAACAGAGCATAGACGCCATATTTGATCCTGATATTATTCACCACCTGTTTGGCCTCTTTCAGGTCAATGACAGTCACCAGCGGGTGCAGTGTGGTAAGCCCGTAAAGCTTGTTGTAGGCATCGATCGAATCCAGATTCACAATATTCTTTTCCATAAGGCAAATATAATCACAATTTCCGTCCCGTCACCCAACCGTCCGTAATATTGGTAAGTAAGTCCCCGAAAAAGGTCATCCGTCCTCTGCTCGGCAGAGATAAACTTGGTCATTTTGCAGAAACTTAATACCTTTGTCGCGGAATTTCATCATCAGAAACTCCCGCATGAAAAAGCTTCTAAGAATCTAAATTGGAATAAACAATGTCAACTTATACCGTTGAAGATCCCCGCAAGGTGACCACACGCCGCCTTATCGAAATGAAAGCAAAAGGCGAAAAAATCGCCATGCTCACATCCTATGACTACTCAATGGCCCGTCTCGTCGATGAAGCCGGAATGGACGCAATACTTATAGGCGACTCCGCAGCCAACGTAATGGCCGGCTACGGAACAACCCTCCCAATCACCCTCGACCAGATGATCTATCACGCCCAGTGCGTCACCCGCGGTGTGAAGCGCGCCCTCGTGGTCTGCGACATGCCTTTCGGCACCTACCAGGGCAATTCCACTCAGGCTCTTGCGTCTGCCATACGCATCATGAAGGAAAGCAACGCCGAAGCCGTAAAGCTTGAAGGAGGCGAAGAGATCATCGAATCCATCCGCCGCATCATCTCGGCAGGAATCCCAGTAATGGGCCACCTCGGACTCACACCCCAGAGCATCAACAAATTCGGAACCTACAACGTCCGCGCGCGCGAGGAATCCGAAGCCCGTAAACTCATAGCTGATGCCCGCCTCCTCGAAGAAGCCGGCTGCTTCGCTATCGTACTTGAAAAAATACCGGCAGCTCTCGCCACCGAAGTTTCCGGCAGCCTCACCATTCCCACCATCGGCATCGGTGCCGGCAACGGATGTGACGGCCAGGTACTCGTACTCCAGGACATGCTGGGAATCAACAAAGGCTTCACCCCCCGCTTTCTCCGCCGCTACGCCGACCTCGGCACAGTAATTGAAGACGCCATCGGCAACTACATCTCCGATGTCAAAAGCTCAGACTTCCCCAACGAGAAAGAACAATACTAAGAGGTTGTTTTTTAACAACGATCTAAGCTCCTGCCGGGATTTCATCCGGCACCGTAAATAAAAGTAAAATGGAAATATGACAGACGGCATCCGATGGTTCGGATGCCGTCTGTCATATTTCCAGGGGATTATAATCCTGAATAAAAAGGATCAATTCTTGTTTGTATTGTAGAGGAGATAGCGCAGATTGGCGGTCACGTTATACTTGTCGTTGTCGCCGAGATTGCATTTGAAGCGGATTGTGGCACCGTTCTGCAGGTTGCCTACAATGGAGAGATCTGTCATCTCCAGGCCTTCGGCCGGCTTTTCACCAGAAGTAGCGGTGTAGACGGGGAGAGCATTGTCAGTTCCGGCCACGATGGTATAGCCGTATTCTGTGTAGGTGTAGGGGAGGTCCTTGACCATGAATACCAGCGGGGTCATGCTGTCGGAATATTTGCCGTTGTAGACCTGGAGTGTGGCGGTGCGTTTCTCCTGGTCGAGGTTGACGATGTAGTAGGTGTCTGCCTGAGCGTCAAGATTGTTGGCAGTGTTGTAGACGCTGTTGTCAGTGAGGTCAGTGGCTATCACCGGGCCGACATAGGCGTTGCGCTTGGCATAGGTGGTCACTTCATAGCGGGGCTCGTTGTTTATGTCGAGCTGGTAGCGGATATAGTAGACCGATCCGAGGTGGCTGGGGCGTCCGAAGTAGGCGCGGAGGTTGAAGGTGTCGAATACATAGGTGGAGTTTCCGGCGTTTTCAGGGACGATGCTGCGGCCGGTGGTCACGATGAATCCGTCAAGCTGGTCCTGAGTGTATTTCATTGCCGGGAACTTGAAGGAGAGCGGTGAGGCTGCGGGGCTGAGGATGATGTTTGAGAGGGTGATTTCCACCTGTGCTTCCGCGGGGGTGTATTTGAGGTTGTAGGAAGGTGAGCTTGCTATGAATTCGCTACCGTCCTGGAGGTCGATCACGCGGTTGAAGCAGGATTCGCTACTGCCATAGTTGTAGGTCAGTACCTGCTCGTCGCTTGTGCTTCCGAGGCAGGAGGTCAGGCTGAGAGTGGCTGCCAGCATAGCTGACGAAAGAAGATATTTCTTCATGATTGTCTGGTGTTTGTGTGCTATTGTTTGATTTCTATATTATTGATGATATAAAAGGCTGTTTTCAAACGGCCTCGAAGTCTATAGTTTAACGTGGCTCGCGGGCTCTTATTGTCGGAGAGTGTGCGGGCTTTAGTTAAAAAAGCGCAAAGAAGGGTTAAAAAAGCGCTAAGAGGTTCTGAAATAGCGTTCTGGATATCACCCTCCCATTAGAGCGAAGGGAAGTCGAGGCGGAGGGTGAGGCCTCCGCGGGCGGGGAGTCCGCGCTGGAAGAAACTGTTTGACATCGACTCGAAGCGGAAGGTATTGAAGCTGCGGTCGGTGAGATTCTTGCCCCAGAGTTCAAACGATCCTGCGGGGAATTCGAAGCGGAGGGTGGCGCCGAATTCGGTGTAGAAGGGCTGGCGCCAGAGGTTGGCTTCGTCCCAGTAGATTGATCCGGTGCCGCGCATGTCGGCTGTGAGGCTTACGGCATCGAGCCATCCGAGTGTCAGGGGCTGGCGGTAGGTGGCGGCGGTGAAGAGGGTGTTGGACGGAGCGTAGGGCACCCGTTTGCCTCTGAAGTCATTTATGCCGTCAGAGAAGCGGCGGAAGGTGGCGCGGGTGTAGCCGTAGGCGAGGTTGAAGTGCCAGCGGTCTGTGGGGCGGTAGTTGAGAGTGAATTCTCCGCCGAGGCTGCGGGTGCGGCCGGCGTTGGCCATTATGCGGCCTGTGGTGGTGCCGTCGGGGAACATGGTCAGCTGCTGGTCGCGGCATTCTATGAGGAAGAGGGCGAAAGTGGAGTAGACGCGGTTGCGGTCTACGCTGAAATGGCCTCCAAGCTCGTAGTTCCAGGAGATTTCGGGACGGTATTTGACCATTTTGTCGACGTCGTATTCAGCCGGGCGTCCCATCTCTTCCATGAGGCGCTGCTGCAGGAAGTCGGAAAACATCTGGGTGTTGAACCCTCCTGATTTATAGCCTTTTGCCACGGAGAAGAACACTGCGGAGTGGGGGAGGTTGTAGGTGATGCTGAACTTGGGAAGAAACTGAGCGAAGTGCTGTCTGAGGCGGTCGCTGTTGTCGATGTGGATCTCCTGTGTGCGCAGTGGTATCTGTCCGCGCCACATGGTGGCCGAGGCATCGGCATAGCTGTGGTAGCGCAGGGCGGTGTGCTCGTAGTCGAAGCGGAGGCCGAGTGAGAGCGAGAGGTTGTCGATGTCATAGGAGCTCTGGTGGTAGACGGCTATGCCTTTGACGGGGTTGCGGAAGTCGGAGCCGAGCAGGAGTTCGGGCTGGTCCCAGGCGAGGCGCATTCCGGCGGGGAGCTGTGAGTTGACATTGTCGAGGATCAGGCGGTTGATTCCGTCTTCCTTGAAGGTGACGGGGGCGTTGATGTCGGCATATTTGTAGAAGCCGAAGACTCCTGCGAGCCAGCCGTAGTCACCGGCTTTTCCGCGGATGACGATGTCCTGGGTGACGTTGCGGTCGCGCTGCTTCTGGGTAAGGGTGAAGTAGCTTTCGGGCAGGAAGTCCTGGTCAAGAGTCATGTTGTCTGACAGATACTGGAATCCGGTGATTGAGGCGAGGGTGAAGGCGGGGGTGGTCCAGGTGATGGTCAGACCGTCGGTGAAGGCTGTGCGTCGGTAGAAGGTCGGGTCGTTGTAGTCGATGAGTCCGCTTTCGGCCGAGGCATAGGGGTAGCCGTTCTGGTGGGCGTGGTTGTAGGAGGCCACGTTTTCGATGCTCAGGGCCGATGAGGGGCGGAATATGGTGCGCCAGCGCAGCGATTCGTTGTGTTCGCGGTCGGCGCGGGCACCGTTGTGGCTGTTGCGGAAGTAGCCTTCGCGGCGGGAGCCGGAGGCGCTGAGCGATGAGGCCCATGAGGAGGAGAAGCGGCGGTAATATGAGAGGCCGAGGCGGTAGTTGCCGTGGGTGGCGGCTCCGGCATGCAGGCGCAACCCCTGGTAGTACATGGGCGAGAGGGTGTAGATGTTGATGAGTCCGGCTATGGTGTTGCGTCCGAAGAGTGTGGACTGTGGCCCGCGGAGCACTTCGATGCGCTCTATGTCAGGCGAGTCGAAGTCATAGGCGTTTTTGTTGAGATAGGGGACGTTGTCGACGTTGAGGCCCACGGCGGGCTGGTCGATGCGGGCGCCGATGCCGCGGACGTAGATTGACGATGTCATCCGCGATCCGTAGTCGGGCATGAAGAAGTTGGGGGCGATTTCCGATACGCCTTTCATTCCGGCTATGTCGAAGCGTTCGAGCTCGCTCTGGCGGATGGTAGTTACTGTGACAGGCTGGCGCAGCAGCGAACGGCCCTGCTTGACGGAGGTGATGTTGACTTCGCCTATCTGCAGCGTGTCAGGGCCTTCCATGAGTCTGTCGGGGGTGATGCCGTCAGGGGCTGTGGCGGCGGAGGCCGGTCCGAATACGCAGAGCAGTGTTAAGAGCGCGGGCAGACGTAGAGACATTATCAGTGGGGTTTTACCTTAGAAATTTTGAGTGCTTTCAAGGAAAGAGAATGCAAAGGTAGCAATTAATGGTCAAACCGATTTAATAGATTATATTAAATAATTATTAAATCTGCGTGAAGGCCCGGAGCACCGCGGATAGGCTTGATGGCCGGGGGTTATCGGACGAGGGAGTTGAGGTAGATTTCGATGTTTGTGTAGCCTCCGGGGTCGAGGGTGCGGGATGTCTGTTTCATGGTGCAGTGGTGGTGGAGGGGTTGTTGGGGCGGTTGTGGCTGTCAGGAGAGTGATGAAAAACGGACGGCGGTTACGGGCGGATGCTGCCGCCTGTTTCCGCCGTCCGGATCAAGTGGATTATTATTATTTAACGGTTCCTGTAAGGTTCATTCCGATGATCAGTAGCCGGGGTGCTGCTGTCCGGCCAGGCCGGGGTTGACATCCATGATGGCGGTCTGGTGGAAGGGCATCAGCTCGGTCTTGTTTTTGGTGAGACCGTAGAAGATGCCGGTGCCGGTTGAGTTGGTGATCCAGGTGTTTTCGTCAGATACGCCGGCCACTTTTGTCACAGAGAGGTTGCCTTTCTGGGTGGCGGTGTTGATGCTGAACATGTTGAGCACGGTGTATTCCACTTCTTCGGCGTCGACTCCGGCAGGCACGAGGCTGCTGTTGAAGTAGACGTTGCCGCCGGCTTCATAGAATTTGCATTTTACAGATCCTTTGGAGGCTGAGTTGAGGATGTGGAGGTCTGAGATCTGGTCAGCGGTGAGGTCCATCTGCGAAAGGTCTGACTCCTTGACATCGATGTAGGGGAGTGCGATGTTGGGGTCCTGGAGCTTGGGAGTGGAGGTGATGCGGAAGGCGCGGTAGGGGGCTACGTCGGCGTAGCGGCCTTCGCGCTTGCAGAGCTGCACGAGTTTGGCTTTTTCGGCCATGAGATGTTCATACTGTATGCCCCAGCGGGTGAGGTCGGTGCGGCGCAGGCCTTCGTTGCTGAGTTCGAGCTTGCGTTCCTGGATGATGAAGTCGAGGAATTCGTCGTGGCCGGTGGGGATGGCGCCTGCTTTGGCTTCATCGTTGCGGAAGGCGCGCATGCGCACTTTCTTGACGGCTTTGACGGCTTCGTCGGTGGCGCCGTTGTTGAGCTCGTTGAGGGCTTCGGCATACATCAGGAGCACGTCGGAGTAGCGGAGTATGGGCCAGTTGATGTCGCGGCGCGAGTTGCTGGCGCCGATTTCGCTTTTCCAGTTGATGCGGTATTTGCCTACTCCCATTCCGGCGTAGGTGTTCATTCGGTATGTGTCACCGGCCTTGTTTAGGATGAGGGCGTAGTTGCAGACCGACACGTCGCGGCGCTGGTCACCGTCTTCGAATTCGAAGTAGAATGTCGGGATGGCCATCATCTGTGAGCCCGGTTTGCCGAGGGTGAGGCTTTCGCCTGATCCGGGGAGGCCGTTGACGTAGCCTGTGCGGCAGTCAATGGAGTTGGCTCCATACCAGCCGTATTCAAACATGGTCTCGCTGTTGTACTGTTTGAGCGCAAGGTCGCGGAAGAGCTGGTCGTAGTTGCTGACGAGGTCGTTTTCGCCTTTCTGGATCACTGCTAAGCAGGCGTCGGCTGCGATCTGGTAGAGCTCGCGGACGCGTTTCTGGTCATCGCGGCGGTCTATGCGCACGGTGGAGTTGTCATAGGGCACCTGGTCGAGGTTCCATCTGAGAGACTGTCCGGCGGCGTAGAGGGCTACGCGGGCGAGGATACCGTAGGCTGCGTTTTTGGTGAAGCGTTCGGGGGTGGAAAGGTAGCTTTCGCTGCGCCAGGGCAGGAGTTCGACGGCTTTCTGTAGGTCGCGTACGCAGTGGTCATAGATGGTGTCGCGGCTCACGCGTGATGATTCGAAGGTGTTGAGCTCCGAGGTGGGGCGTTCGTTGAAGGGTACATCACCGTAGAAGCGCACGAGGTTCCAGTAAGCGTAGGCTCTTACGGCGAGGGCTTCGCCCATGAGTCCGTTGACGTGGATGCGGTCAGCTTCTGACGATACGGGCACTTTGCCGAGTTTGCTGATGCAGACGTTGGCGTATTCGATGGATTTGTACATCGAAGTGTAAACGTTGCTGAGCATACCGGTGAGGTTGGTATAATCGTAGTTGCTGACGTTGTATTTCGAGTTGCTTTCCTTCGATGCGCTTTCGTCGGTGCCTTCGAGGAGCTGGTAGCCGAGTTCCTGGTGGTGGAGTGAGGTGTAGCATCCGGCCACGGTCATGTCGGCGCGGCTGACGGTGGCGAATACCGATTCGCTGTCGGCCTTTGATTCCGAAGGCATTTCGAGCCAGTCCTCGCATGAGGTGGTCAGAGTGCCGAGCAGCAGTGCGGCACCCATTATGTTGAATATCTTTTTCATGATAGAGTTCTGATTTGGATTAGAATGAGAGGTTTACGCCGATTACCCAGCTCTTGGCACGGGGATATGAGGAGTTGTCGATGCCGGGGGTGAGCGCGCTTGCCGACACGGCTACTTCGGGGTCATAACCGGTGTAGTCGGTGAAGGTGTGGATGTTGTTTGCAGTGGCGTAGAAGCGCAGGTTGCTCAGGCGTATCTTCTGGATGGCTTTCTTGGGGAGAGTGTAGCCGAGGGTGATGGTGTTGATGCGCAGGAACGATCCGTCTTCGATGTAGTAGCTGCTGTGGTCAGAGATGGCGGTCTTGTTGTTTTCGGAAATGTTCCACATGAGTTTGCCGCTGTGCTGTCCGGGGTTGAGTTCGGCCAGGCGGGCGAGGTTTGTGGTGGCTTCACCTGTGGCGGGGTCGATGAGGGTGAAGCGGTTGGCCATCTTGGAGAGGGTGTTCTGGTTGGGGAGGTAGGGGCCGATGAAGCGCTGGGTGCTCATGTTGAAGACTTTGTTGCCGTAGCTGAAGTTCATGAACACCGAGAGGTCGAAGCCTTTGTACATGAAGGTGTTGGTCCAGCCGCCGATGAATTTCGGGGAGGCGTTGCCGATGACGGTGCGGTCGTTGACGCTCCAGACGGGGTTGCCGTTGGCATCGGTCTCGCCTGAGATGGCTTTGTATTTGGCATCGCCAGGACGTACTAATCCGTTGAAGCCTTTGAGGCGTGCCACTCCGTCTTTGAGCTTGTAGGTGCCGTCAGAGAGCTGGTCAAAGTCGTCGGTGGTGTAGATGCCGTCATAGACAAGTCCGTAGAACTGTCCGAGGGGTTTGCCTTTTTCGATCTTGAAGCCCATGCGCGATTCGTAGTCCTGGATGAAGAAGTCATTTTCGGCATTGCCGTAGATGGAGAGGACTTTCGAGCGGTTGAAGGCTATGTTGAAGTCCATTGTCCATGAGAAGTCACGGGTGGCGATGTTGACTGTGTTGAGCACTACTTCGACACCGCGGTTGCGGATGGAGCCGATGTTCTGGAACTGGTGGGTGTAGCCTGTCGAGCTGGGAATCTTGTTTTTGATGAGCAGGTTGTCAGACTGGTTGTTGTACCAGTCGAGCTGGAGGTTTACGCGGCTGTTGAAGGCTGAGAGGTCGAGACCGACGTTGAAAGTCTTGGTCTTTTCCCATACGAGTTCGGGGTTGCCGAGGGTGGTTCCGGGGACGAAGGTCGGGAAGTCAGAAGATCCGTTGCCGTAGTGGCCTGAGCCGTATTCGGTGGCATACATGTTGTTGTCGATCTTGTTGTTGCCGGCCACGCCGTAGCCTGCGCGGAGCTTGAGGTTCTGGATGTAGTTGCGCGTGGCTTCCATGAATTTCTCTTCAGAGATGCGCCATGCGGCGGAGACGGAGGGGAAGCTGTCCCATTTGTGGCCTCTGGCAAATTTCGAGGAGCCGTCGCCGCGGACTGTGGCGTTCAGAAGGTATTTTCCTTCGAAGCTGTAGGAGAGACGGCCGAATACAGACACGAGGCCGATCTGAGATTTGGATGATTTCCACTGGTAGGGGGTGGCGATGCTGACATCATTGAGCCCGAAGTTGCCGTCAGGGAATGAGCGGTATTCGTTTTCAAGTTTCATCGACTCCCAGTGAGAGGTCTCCTGGCCGACGAGCACTGTGAAGTTGTGCTTCTTGTTGAGGTCGAAGGAGTAGTTGAGTGTGTTGGTGATCTGCCAGTTGGAGTCTTCGAAGTTGTCGCGCGAACCGTAGCCGTAGGGGCTCTTGTTGGAAGCGGCGGTCTTTGTGTTGCCGTTGTCCCAGTAGTCTTTGCGGGTCTGGGTCCACATGTAGCTGCCGGCTGTGCGGAATGTCAGTCCTTTGATGATGTCGATTTCGAGTCCGGCGTTGACGGTGGCCATGCGCTTGAACTTTTTGTTGTCGATCGAGCGGTTGTTGATGATGGGGTTGTTTGCATCATAGTTTGTTCCGCCGGGCATTGCGAGGAATTCGTCGGCGAGGTCCTGGTTGAGCATCTGGTCGTTGGTCCAGAGCACACCGCCTGTGATGGGCTGGAGGATGGTCTGCTTGAGGGTGCCTCCGAGCGATCCGCCGCCTTCGGTTGTGGTTGACTGAAGCGAGGTGGCGAAGTTGAAGCGGACGTTGTCAAAGATCTTGTGGTTGAGTTTTGCACGGACGCTGTTCTTGCTGTAGTTGTGGCGGTCCATGATGCCGTCTTCACCGGTGTAGTTGTAGCTGACCATGAAGTTGGTGCGGTCGTTGCCGCCGGTGATGCTTACGTTGTGGTTCTGGGTGATGCCGGTTTTGCCGAATACTTCGTCCTGCCAGTCGATGCCCTGGCGTGTGCGGTACATTTCGGCTATGCGGCTGTCGGCTCCGGTGTAGAAGTCGGGGTCGCTGACGCTTCCGCCGAATATGTTGGCGAAGTTGTCGAGGTTGCCGCGGAGTGCCTGGAATTCATACTGGTAGCGTACGTAGTCTTCCACTCCGAGGAGGTCGAGCTTTTTGCCGAGACGGCTGAAGCTGACGTAGCCGTTGTAGCTTACTTCGCTTTTGCCTGATTTTCCGGATTTGGTTGTGATGAGGATCACACCGTTGGCACCTGCGGAACCGTAGATGGCTGTGGCCGAGGCGTCTTTCATCACGTCGATTGTCTCGATGTCATTGATGTCGACGTTCTGGAGGCCTGATTCCATCTGGAAGCCATCGACGATATAGAGTGGTTCTGAGCCCTGGGTGATTGATGTTCCGCCGCGGACGGTGATGTTGATGTCGGCACCGGGCGCGCCGCTCTGGGTGATTACGTTGACACCTGCGGCTTTGCCGGTGAGGGCCTGGGCGGCTGTTGTCACGGGCATTTTGGCGAGTTCGGCGCCTCCTACCGATGAGGTGGCGGCGGTGAGGTCTTTGCGGCGCACTGTGGCGTAGCCGATGGCCACTACTTCGTCGAGCATGGCTGCTTCGGGCTGGAGGGTTACGTCAATGACGCTGCGGCCTTTGACCGCTACTTCCTGGGTCTGGTAGCCGATGTAGCTGAAACGGAGTGTGGCGTCTGCGGGGACGTTTTTGAGTGAATACTTGCCGTCAACGTCGGTGGCCACTCCTGTGGTGGTTCCCTTGATTATTACGTTGGCTCCGATCATCGGTTCGCCTTCGGTGTCGATCACCGTTCCGCTTACCGAAAGAGTCTGGGCGTTGACAGTGATGCCTGTCATGGTCAGAAGCATAAAGATGTACAACCGCCGGATCAGTGAGGAGCAGACGGCTGAAACAAAACATTGCTTGTCTCTCATAATGGTATTGGTTAAAAACAATTAGAATGTAGCACCTTCTTGTGCTGTTATTAAGGTAAAAAATGGTATTAGAAATCTTAAAAACGGTTCCGAGACGCACAAATTTTGCGCAAAATTAGATAAAATTAGACAAATTACCCCCCCCGAATAGTTAAAATAGGTTAATTGTGAGTTCTGTCGGGTTGTGTGCTTATTGTATTTATGACATAGAGGGTGGCCGGTAGGGCAGAGTAAGAAAAGGGGGGGCGCCGGGGATTTTGCGAGGGTCGATGGTAAGGTGGGACCCGCTGTGGGTGCCGATGTAGAGGAGGCTGCCGTCGGCGGGGTTCATGAGCCAGATGTGTTTGCCGGAGCCGCTGATACGGCTGAGGTCGAGATTCATCGGGCGGGAGGTGTGGTTGTAGACCATGAGCCAGTCGGAGCCACGGGTGGCGAGGAGGCGCTGGTAGTGGATGCCGTTGTCGCGGACTATGAGGCTGTCAGGGCGGCGCTCGAAGTAGGGGAAAGCAAGCATGAGGTGTTTGAGGTGTTTCATCTGGCCGCGTCCGGGGTCGGAGAGGGCTTTCCACCAGGGTTTGGCTTCGCCGTCGGCAAAGTAGGCACCGTTGACTCCGGGGCGGACGAACTGCATGATGGCATTGTGGCCGTAGGTATGTCCGCATGATCCGGCGAAGACTGACCAGTAGGCGTCGCGGCGGATGTCGAGGTCGTTCCAGCGCGGTTCGAGATCGGAGTGGAGTCCCTAGGGGATGTCTTCGTAGCTTGGCTCGCCGTCGAGGACGGGGCGCAGGGGCTGGCGGACGGTGGCAGAGTCGACGTACATCCAGACATCTTCTTCAGTGCCGTCGGGGATGGGAAGGGGCACCGTATGTATTGAATGAGGGCACACCGTTGATGACCTGGATCTGGACAACATTGTAGCCGTCGGCAGCGGATCGGCGCAGGTAGTGGGCGGCTTCATCGCGGTCGAGCCTCTGAGGGAGAAGCCAGCCGGTGTCTCCGAGCCAGAAGAATGGGGTGCCGTCGGAGTGGCAGAGGAAGCGGTTGTTGGCAGAGACTTTCAGCGGTCCGTGAGTCCAGGGGCGTTCGGCGGCAGAGGCCGTGAGGATAGTGAGTGTCAGACAGATGGCAGCAAACAGACGGGAGAGCCACGAGGTAGGAAATGTGATCATGGCATTGGGCTGATTATACGGTTGCTATGGCGTAAAACACCGGGACCATCAGGACGGTCCGGATGCAAAATTAGAGAATAATTTGCGGTTTAACGCCGGGTGATGATGCCATTTGATGCCATTTAGAAGATTTAACAAATCAAGAAGCGAATTCGATTGTATATATAGATAAAATTCTTACCTTTGCGCCCACAAAAAACGAACATACACATAAACACTTCACAACCATGTACTGGACACTCGAATTAGCATCAAAACTTGAAGACGCACCCTGGCCCGCAACCAAAGAGGAGCTGATAGACTACGCCATGCGTTCCGGCGCTCCGCTGGAGGTAATAGAAAACCTTCAGGAGATGGAGGACGAGGGCGACACATATGAATGTATCGAAGACATCTGGCCCGACTACCCCCAGAAAGAAGACTTCTTCTTCAACGAGGAGGAGTACTAAGCCCACGCAAAAGGATTAACCCAAAGAATACCAAAGAGTTGAGCTTCGCACTACGCGACAGCCCAACTCTTTTTTCTTGCATTTTACCCCCTTTTACAGCATAATAAACCGGCGTAAAATTATCGCACCGATAAAAAAGGAATATAAACAATCGGGATAAACTGTCGTATAACTCCTGACTTCGTCAACGCGTACCCCAAAAATCATCCGAGAAGAAAGGTGCGATGCGTTGATGCGTTCGGGATATCGCCTGCTTGCTCTGTGGTAAAGTCATCTTAGTGAGTGTGCCTCTGCGGTATGCCTTTTCAAGCCTGCGGAGTCCTTTCTCGCGGTTATACGCATCCTTGCGGGCGCGGTCGGCGTTATATCCCACCAGCAGACGTTTGCCGTATCCCTTGTCGTATTCCACCATCTGACAGTCGTTTTTCGGCTGACTCAGTATCCATTCCTGACTTCATCACTCAATTTTTTGAGTAATGAAGTCAGGAAAAAGAGCATGCAGAAGTTGCCGCTCCGTATGCAGGCGACCGAGAAGTTCCGGTATATTGGAAAACGATTTCATGTTAATTTGGGCGGTGATATGTTGTGACAACGATTATTAGTCCTTCAAACAGGCAAGAGGAATAACTTTTACGCCATCGGGCCGAGTATATGCCATTGGGCCACCTGTTATTACCAGCAACAGTGCAGGCTCTTCCATTACAATCTGCTTTTCGCGCTCATTCATTTTTCTTACAAGATTTCGGATTTCAAGAAGATGCTCTGCACCTTTGTCTATTTCAGCACCACCGAGCTTAAACTCAATCAGCGCATATCTGCCGTCGTCGAGATGCAGGACTGCGTCTGCTTCAAGATCATACCTGTCATGATAATACGATATAGCTCCAAAGCATGATTGGGAATACGCGCGAAGATCCCTCATTGCCATACACTCGAATATGAAACCATAGGTTTTCAAATCCATTTGCAGCCGTTCTGGTGAAAGTCCTAATGCCGCAACTGCGATGGATGGATCTGTAAAGCCTCTTTTCTTCCCTCTTCTGATTGCTGTGGCAGAACGCACGGCAGGCGACCATGAATCAATGTCCTGAATAACAAACAGTTTCTCCAAAGCCAATACATAACTGTCGAACGTTGGCTCTGTGCAGCTTTCTGTTGTAGCCACAACATCCTTTATCATTTTCTGTTTCTTCGCAAGAGTCGAGATGTTTCTTGCATAGGTGCGCAGAATCTCACGTGCGAGCTTTTCACTGCGAGCAACGCCGTCGACAGTGGATATATCCGTAGAGCATACACTTTGAACATAATTCTTGGCCACCAACAGCTTTCCCCTTGTTGTCGGAAGAGATAGCGAAGCCGGCCAACCGCCCCTGCAGGATGCGAAAATCAACTGCTTTATATCGAGACATGACATCTTGCCGTCAATCTCAAGTTCGGGATTGTCGAACAGTTCCATGAGAGAGATTTCGCCTGTGGATTCATCGGATTCCCAAAGGCTCATAGGCGCCATCCTTATCCTTGCAATCCTGCCGGTTCCGGTGTGTAATATATTTGACTTGTCTACAGAATTCGATCCTGTAAGGATAAACTGCCCAACCTTCTGTCTCTCATCCACAACACTTCTTACGGCATCCCACAACGTCGGAGCATCCTGCCACTCGTCAATAAGTCGTGGAGTGGCACCATCCAAAAGAAGAGAAGGCTTGGTTGCGGCTGTGGCAAGATAGCCGTCACGAGTGTCGGGCAACTGAAGTTTAAGTTCACTATTGGCCTGTTGTTCTGCGGTAGTTGTTTTGCCACACCATTTGGGGCCTTCTATGAGTACAGCTCCAAACGCGTCAAGATGTTCACGCAGTGTAGTATCCGCAATGCGAGGTAAATATGGCATTTCTTTACTGACATTTGTTTCTGCAAAGATAGTGAGAATTTCTTTATTGTCAAAGTGTAATTTTGATTTTTGCGACAAAATACTTTTGGTTTTTGTGGTAATATGTTTATGTTTTTTGCGGTGATTTATTTTTGATTTTTGTGATATGTATCCATTGCCCTACCCATTTGTTTGTCCATTCGATTTCACGCTGTCAGATCGTGAAATATGTTTGTCCATATTACACCACATATTTTATAACTGATTGACATACATAGTATGTATGACTTTTCAACGAGGAGGAGTACTAAGCCTGCACAAAAGGATTAACCAAAAGAATACCAAAGAGTTGAGCTTCGCGTCATGCGACAGCCCAACTCTTTTTTCCCTTTAGTAATTTTATGTTTGAGAATTTTTAAACAACGAACTCTAAATCAGATCCGATATGTCAGGAAATCATCAGGATGTTTCGAAGGCTGTGATGCATCTTGTGGGGAGGTGTGTCAGGACAAATGGAGATCTATGTGATATTCTTACTGTCCGCTAAACCATGTAGCGGGATAACCGGAAAGGGTGGGTATGAAATAAAATCTGCTGCGGCTCCTTGGGGGCCGCAGCAGATTTTTCGTAGCGTAAAGAATGATTGGTGCCGAGGATAATTACTTAACGGCTATCTTCTTTACATTTTTGCCCTGACGGACAATATAAATGCCTGCCGGGAGATCTTCCAGGCGTGTAGTCAGCTTTATACCGTTAATATCAAAGATCTCGATATTATTATTTTGGGGGTCGATAAAGATAGTATCGATCCCTGATTCAACACCATCGATGTAGAAGAAATCTTTCCATTGAGGTGCGGAGGCATACAGGGTTTCACTTCCTATGGGTACATACAGCTTACAGTTCCATTTGATTATATCGTCGAGTGCCTGCTTGCCGCATACAGGAGGTGTGGCTGCATACGAGTAGAATTCTGTCAATCCGGTGCAGTCAGAGAATGCCTCTTCGCCAAAAGATGTGGCTTTATCTCCGACTGAAAAGTATTCCATTCCAACGCAACCGGAGAATGCCCATTCACCAATTGATATCAAAGCCGGCGAATTCTCTACTTTTTTCAGAACCTCACAATTTTCAAACGTATGGTTTTTGATTTCCGGGATATTGTTTCCAAATGTCACCGACTGCAATTTTATGCAGTTATAGAATGCATAGTCGTCTATGACACCGTTGTTATCCAAAGTAATATCTGTGAGATAGTCGTGGTGGTAGAAGGCGTACGCTCCTACGTCAATCACTTTCAGCTGAATTCCCTTATTTGTAACGGTTGGTGGAACTGAGAATACAGCATTAGAGGGTGCATAGAAATAGTCTACGACATTGCAGGTTCTTTCAGACGGGCTGACAGGGACATATACGATTCCCTCAACATCGAACATCGAGCTTAAGAATGGATATAAAATTTGATTTCCGAATTCATACTGGTCGTTGGAGACAAAATTGACAATAGTATTATTAAATGAATAACATCCTTCAGGGGGATTGTTCCCAAGCCAAAAAATCTTTTCGATGCCATTCAAAAAATAGGCAGCACCTGAAATCTGCGTCACGCCTGATCCAACAGTTAACGATTTCAAGGGATTACCCGATAATGTTGCCATATCAAATGACTTGACTGCGTTTGGAATAGTGAAGTCGTAAAGTCTACAGCCCAAAAATGCATTTTTGCCGATGCTTGACAAAGTAGCAGGCATGCGTACATACGTAATGTCTTCGCAATATGAGAAAGCATTATCGGCGATTGTTTTTACCGTACTCGGTACGGTGTATTCGCCCGCTAGTGTTGCAGGGGCAAAGTAGAGGGTAGTTTTCGCCTGGTCAAAAATGACACCGTCCTCTATAGTCGTTTCTTGAGCAGAATACGCAATGGCTCTGCCGTAACTAAATGGGTTGGGAATGTTATCGGGATACGCCGATTTTTTTAGCCCCGAACAATATGCGAAAGCGTCGTTCCCGATACTCTTAACCGAATTACCGATGACAACGGAGGTGAGTCCGGAGCAGCCGTAGAAAGTACCGTAACCTATAGTTTGTACCGAATTCGGTATTACAACCGATGTGAGTCCGGAACAATATGCGAAAGCGCTGTTTCCAATACTCTTAACCGAATTGCCGATAACAACAGAGGTGAGGCCGGTGCAACCATTGAAAGCCCCGATCCCGATATCATCAACTGAATTACCTATAATAACGGAGATGAGACCTGTGCAAGAGAAGAAAGCACCGTCACCTATAATTTTTACCGAATTCGGTATTTCAACCGATGTGAGTTCGGTGCAATATGAGAAAGCATCATCGGCGATTGTTTTTACCGTACTCGGTACGGTGTATTCGCCCGATAGCGTTACAGGTGCAAAGTAGATGGTAGTTTTCGCGCGGTCAAAAATGACGCCGTCCTCTATAGTCGTTTCTTGAGCAGGATACGCAATAGAGGTGACGTAATTACTAAATGGGTTGGGAATGTTATCGGGATACGCCGATTTTTTTAGCCCCGAACAATTTGCAAAAGCGCTGTACCCGATACTCATAACCGAATTACCGATAACTACGGAGGTAAGTTTGGTGCAGTAGTAGAAAGCGTATTGGTCGATAGATGTTACTGATTCCGGGATGGTGTATTCGCCCGATAGCGTTACAGGTGCAAAGTAGATGGTAGTTTTCGCGCGGTCAAAAATGACACCGTCCTCTATAGTCGTTCCTTGAGCAGAATACGCAAAGGCTATGCCGGTGCTAAAAGGATTGGGAATGTTATCGGGGTACGCCGATTTTTTTAGCCCCGAACAATCTGCGAAAGCTTCGTACCCGATACTCATAACCGAATTACCGATAACAACGGAGGTGAGTCCGGTGCACATGTAGAAAGCACGGTCACCTATAGTTTTTACCGAATTCGGTATTTCAACCGATGTAAGTCCGCGGCAATAATAGAAAGCATAGTCGGCTATTTCAACAAGAGTGTACTCGATACCGTTTTTAACAGGAAAATCGGGCAATTCCAGCGCTCCAACAGGCCCGGAAGTAGAGCCGATAACCGCGCATGTTCTTTTTGACTCGCTTAAGACGAGGTAATTTAGCGTGTGTCCTTTGTGTCTGTAGGTAAACTCGTCTTGATCCGCTGCGTGTACGGACATCACCAAAGACATTAACCCACACAAGAGTAGTAAAAGTCTTTTCATTTTATTAATTTTTTGTTGATAATGTTGATATTGTTCTTGCCTGATGCCGCTGATCATGGATATGGTCAGCAGCAGAGATACTGATATGCCAGTTCTTTCTTTTGTGTATTTCCGGGGCTTACCACTTGTTTCCTTTGGCGCTGTTTTGGCCTCGCTCCATCAGCATATAGGTAACCATTTTGTTGAGTTCGTTGAATTCGGCTTTCAGCTTTGCAGCATCGGGTTTCAGACCCTTGTTGAGCTTCTGAAATTCGGGGAAGCGACCGCTGTTTATGGCAATCGAAATTGCAGGGGAGTGATCAATAGAAATGCTTGAAAGGTCGAGGCTGCCATCGGCATTTCTTTGTACCTTAAAGGGTGCTATCGAGCCATTCGCATGGTAGCTATATACTTTGGCGTATGTGTCGTAAACGGCTGGGCGAGCCATGAGAATATTGTTACTGCCAACCCTGAATTCAGCGATGTCAACTACATGGTGAATGCCTTTATCGGTCAATACGATAATGTTTTTTACAGTTCTGGCAATCCACGATCCCTCGTCGGTTTTGCCGATTATTCCTGAAAGCTTTGATGCCGGCCAGTCTTTGCTGTTGCGTGAAGCTACGCGTCCGGCCAAATTCAGCTGCACCGGATAGAACACATCTGCCAGCTCAATCTCCTGCGCTTTTATTGCGAGTGAGGAAGCCTCCACCTTTTCATTACTGTCGGCCGACAGGGCAGCACAACGGCTCTGAAGGAATTCATGAAATGTCCTTACGGCTGTTGCCACATCATTTGCGGGGCCATAGAGCCAACGGCCGGCGGCATATTCCGCGCCGATGTATCCGAGAATCGTTGTGAATATTTTTTCACAAGCGGTGGCGTTGGTACAGCACAATACACCCAATACGTTTAGATTGGATTCGATCGGCGTCATAAAAGAGGATTGATTGTCCCATAGCCGGAATGCCCTTTTCAAACGGCTGACATAAGAATCGGCGCTCTTCGCGGTGGTCAGACCTCTCTTAGAAAGAAGCCATTTTTTGAAATCAGACAGCATTTTACTTTCCATTGATTACACAACCCAATGGCTTCCGGTCGGGCAATGATTAAACGGAAAAAGCGTGAAGCCGATTGTTGCTCGCTTCACCGTATGAGGCCTTCGCATTGCCCTGTCAATCGAAACGAGCAACGCTGACCCCACGCCGTATGTATATAATCGGCATGCTCCATCGCGGAGCATGAGGATACTACATACCCATGAGCATCATCGTTGCATGGTTTCTCGATTGACTGAAAGTTGCGAAGTTTCATACGGTCAGAAACCAAGCGTCAATAACGCTTTTTACTAATATGTCTTGGCAAGCTCAGTGGCAAGCCGATAACGTTGCCATTGCTCCGGCTATGGGAGGGATGGCAACACATAAACCCACCTCATCCTCCGGAATAAAGGCTCATTCTAAAGCCTCATTGCCGGCAACGGCGTAGGGTTTAATATGCAAATATCTGATTTACATTACAGAACCGACAAAATAGACTTACGAGTAAAATCCACGAAAAATCGTTTTAGCCAATTATTGTAGAATAAATCCAAAATTTGTAAATGCAAAGTTAAACTCATTTTTTTACTGCTCCAAAAATGAGGCTGCTTTTTTTGAGTTTTTTCTCTGAATCAGCGTGTTAAAACGATCTCTGATATGAGAAAGCCCGGAGCCGGCCACTCACATAGAGGGGTGCCGACACCGGGTCGATTTTTTCGAGAATGATGGCCGGGGGAGGGATTGTTGCCTGACGGGGTGTTTCCGCTCTATCGGGCCACGTTGTTGCGGGGGGTGCCGGCGATGTAGGCGCGGAGGTTGTCGGCGGCGATCTGCATGAGGCGTTCGCGGGCTTCTCTGGTAGCCCAGCCGAGGTGGGGGGTGATGAAGCAGTTGCGGGCTTTGAGCAGAGGATTGTCGGCGGCGGGCGGTTCGGTGGAGAGCACGTCGAGTCCGGCGGCGTGGATGCTGCCAGAGTCAAGGGCTTCGGCAAGAGCGTGTTCGTCGATGAGCGGTCCGCGGCCGGTGTTGATGAGTATGGCCGTGGGTTTCATGCCGGCGAGGCGCCTGGCGTCGACCATGTGGCGGGTGCTGTCGGTCAGCGGGCAGTGGAGCGAGACTATGTCGGAGGTTGCGAAGAGCTCGTCGAGGCCGGCTTTGCTGACTCCTGCGGGGAGGCTGTCGGGGCTTTTCGATGTGTAGGCCTTGACTTTCATTCCGAATGCGAGGGCTATGCGGCTGACGGCTTGGCCGATGTTGCCCAGCCCGACTATGCCGAATGTCTTTCCGGCGAGTTCGTGGAGCGGGCTGTCCCAGTAGCAGAAATCGGGGTTTTCGCTCCAGCGGCCGCGGCGGTTTTCGGCGGTGTAGTGTTCGGCTCTGACGGTGATGGCGAGCAGGTGGGCGAAGACCATCTGGGCTACGGAGTCGGTGCTGTAGGCGGGTATGTTTGTGACCACGATGCCGAGCTCGCGGGCGGCGGGGATGTCGACCACGTTGTAGCCCGTGGCGAGTACACCGATATATTTCAGATCGGGGAGAGAGCGGAGTGTTTCGGCTGTCAGTACGGTCTTGTTTGTCAGCAGGGCTTCCGATCCGGCGGCGCGGCTGAGGATTTCAGATGGCGCCGTGCGGTCATAGACTGTGAGCTGTCCGAGCTGTTCAAGCGGGCTCCACGACATGTCGCCGGGATTCATGCCGTAGCCGTCGAGGACTGTAATTTTCATTGTTCTTTATTATTATAGAAAGTCTCGTGGATGATGCGCGGGAAGTGGGCTTTTTCGAGCCGGTGGATTTTGCTCTCAACATCGGCGGCAGAGTCCGAGGGGCTGATCTCTACGGGGATCTGCGCTATTATCCGGCCGTCGTCATACTTCTCGCTGACGAAGTGGACGGTGATGCCTGTGCGGCTTTCGCCGGCCTCGACTACGGCTTCATGGACCCTGCGCCCATACATGCCCTTGCCGCCGTAGGCCGGGAGCAGCGACGGATGGATGTTGATGATGCGTCCGGGGTAGCGGGCTATCAGAAACGGCGGCACCATCAGCAGAAAGCCTGCGAGCACAATCAGATCGACCCCGCGGGCTTCCAGAAGCGGCAATATGGTGTCAGGATCTCTGAGACGGTCGGGCGGAAGGACGCATGTTTCCACGCCGAGACTTTCGGCGCGGCTGATCACTCCCGCCTCGGCCTTGTTGGTGACCACCAGCGCCACCTGGGCCCCGCGGTCGGCCTCGCGGAAATATCTGATTATGTTTTCGGCATTTGATCCGTTGCCTGAGGCGAACACGGCGATCCGGCCCGCCGGATTCGATGATGTTTTCATGGATTCGGAGTTGCGGTTCATGCCTGCAAATATACGAAGCTTTTGCAATAGCTCCAAGCGTGAAATGCAGCCTGATCTCCCCGGCTGTGAACTTTTTCGGATGGCTGGGTGTTAAAAAATAAATAGCATTTATATCTTATATTTTTATGAAAAAATTTTTAACTCTGTTTGTGATCGGAATTGTCGCTGCGATGACTTGGAGCTGTTCTGACGATGACGACAAGGACCGTCCGCTGGACTACGAGTCGCTTCCTGCGGTGTCAAAGGCGTTTGTAGAAACTTATTTTCCGGGCGACAAGCCTGTCAAGGTGACACGCGAGGGCAGCAATAGCCGCACGGAATATGATGTGACGCTTGCAAGCGGTTTCAGCGTTGAATTCGATGCTGAGGGAGAATGGACTGATGTAGACGGCCCGATGAACATAGCTATCACTAACGACGGTTTCATCCCGCAGCCGATCCGCGACTATGTGGCCGCGAATTATACCGATGCAGGTATCAACGAGATCTCGCGTGACAGACGCGGCTATGAAGTGGAGCTGACAAACCAGATCGAACTGCAGTTTGACCAGAACGGTAATTTCGTGAGGGTAGACAACTGAACGGCTTTACTATAAGAAAAATCATTAAAAATCGGATCGCTGTGCCTGAATAGCGATCCGATTTTTTGTTTAAAACGCCGGGATTTTTGTAAATTTGCAGGCTAATGTCTTTAATATTCATAATATCATGACTATAGACCAGATTCAGAATGATATAGTGGAGGAGTTCTCTGATGTGGAGGACTGGATGGACCGCTATGGAATGATCATAGATCTCGGCAACAATCTGCCGGAAATCAACGAGGCTTACAAGACGCCCGACCATCTGATAGAGGGCTGTCAGAGCCGTGTGTGGCTCAATGCCGATCTTACGCCTGACGGGCGCGTGCACTATACGGCCGATTCCGATGCTATCATTGTCAAGGGCATCATCTCTCTGCTGATCCAGGTGCTCGACAATCAGACCCCTGACGATATTCTCAAGGCCGACCTGCATTTCATCGATGATATAGGTCTGTCGGAGCATCTTTCGCCTACCCGCTCCAACGGTCTGCTCGCAATGGTGAAGCAGATGCGTCTCTATGCGCTTGCTTTTCAGGCCAAACAGCAGATGAAGTGAGAGCATCACGAATCTTCATAAGGGCAATGCTTGCTGTGGCATCGGTGTTTTCCCCTGCTCTGTGTGGCGGGGTGACTCTTGATGTGCTTTCTGGTGAGATTGCCTGCGGAGAGCTTGTGGGACGGGCCGAGGCTTCGCTGACCCTGCGTGGTTCGGCCAATGCCGCCGATCTGGCGTGGATTGCCGACAACTGCCGTGAACTCCGCATACTTGATCTGAGCGGACTGACCATAGAGCCTTGCAGCCTCGAAAAGGGGCTTGCCAATGGCCTGCGGGAGTTTCCCGGAGGTGTGCTTCCGGCCTATTCGCTGTCTGGGCTGACGGCTCAGACCCTTGTGCTGCCCGAAGGCATTTCTGAGATCTGTGACGGTGCGCTGCTCGGTTCGGCGGTTACAGGTCTGACACTGCCGGCGTCAGTCAGGCTGATCGGTCAAGGGGCATTCGCTGCCTGCGAGGCTTTGCGTCATGTCAGCCTTGGCGCGAGTGTGGAAATCATCGGTCCGTGTGCTTTCAGAGGCTGCGTGTCACTTGCATCGGTCGAGGCTGACGGGAGCCGACTTGTAGAGATCGGCGAAAAGGCGTTTTCGGGTTGCCGGAAGCTGTCGGCTCTGACTTTCACTTCTCCCGATCCGGCCCTGACAGCCATAGGCGATGAGGCATTCGGGGCCACAGACCTGCAGACCCTCGATCTTTCGGCCTGCACGGCTCTGCGGTCCATAGGGCGCAGGGCTTTTGCCGCTTGTGCATCGCTGGAAGAACTTGTGCTCCCCTCAGGAGTCGTCTATATAGGCGACGGTGTGCTGTTCGGCTGTCAGTCACTGCGTACATTCGCTCTTCCGGAGGCTCTCAATGACTTGCCGGCTATGGCGCTTGCCGGAGCCTCGGCGCTTGAAGATATATCACTCCATGACGGAGTGAGGAGCCTCGGCGAGTATTCTCTGACCGGAATTGACGGCATCACCGGACTTTCACTCCCCTCGTCACTACGCGAAATCGGGACGGGTGTTTTTGAAGGCTGGAGTTCTCTGCAGACCCTGATGGTCGACAAGCATTCCGAAGTGCCGATTTTAGGTGCGGATGTCTGGGCCGGGGTTAATCAGTCGGAAGCCATTCTTACAGTTGCCCCCGGACTTGAAGCGGAATTCGCCGCCGCACCCCAGTGGAAGGAATTCATGATCAGGACACCTGACGAGTCGACCCTTGACCGCGTTCCGGCCATCGACGACCAGGCGGCTGCGGTTATTGACGCGAAACTTGAAAACTCGGTGCTCACGGTGAAGTCATCAGAGAAAATCTCCGCCGTGACAGTCTATGACACGGACGGCCGCGCAGTGTTCGGGATAGGGGCCAATGGCTCTACGGCATTAGAGACGGCCACCGGCCTGCCTGTCGGGCGCATATACATCGTGGCACTCCGCCTGCACTCCGGAGTCGAGACCGGAATCAAACTTGTCAATATCAAATTATAATCAGCCCCTTTATGGGAAAAAACAAATTAAAGAAATTCGCTGAGATGGAGACGCTCGGATGCGTCTATCAGTATCCTCAGTCGGTGCTTGAAGAGCAGGGTGACTGCCCTCTGCGCGGCCGGTGGGGCCGGGAGGTGTTCGGCAATTCGAATCCGATAGTGCTTGAACTCGGATGCGGCAAAGGGGAATATGCCGTAGGTATGGGCAAGCTTTACCCTGAAAAGAACTTCATCGGCATTGACATCAAAGGCGCCCGCATGTGGACCGGGGCCAAGGAGGTCGATCAGCTCGGACTGAAGAATGTGGCCTTCCTTCGCACTTCGATCCATCTGCTTCCGCGCTTCTTCGCTCCGGGCGAAGTGTCGGAAATCTGGATCACCTTTCCGGACCCGCAGATGAAGAAGGTAAACAAGCGTCTGACCGGCACTCATTTCCTCGACATCTATCGTCAGGTGATGGCTCCCGGTGCCACTGTCCATCTCAAGACCGACAGCCCCTTCCTCTATGCCTACACCTCGGCGATGCTCTCGCACAATTCGATCACTCCGCTCCACTCCACCGACGATCTCTACAACTCTCCCTGCAACGAACTTGTGCCCCCGATCCGCACCTACTACGAGCAGCAGTGGCTTGGCCGCGGCATCCCCAGCAAATACATCGCCTGGCCCCTGCCCGCAGCCGGAGTGAGCCTCTCAGAGCCTGAAGTCGACATCGAGCCTGACACCTACCGCTCGTTCGGGCGCGGAACTCTCCAGGGCTTCTGAACCGAAAGACCCCTTCGGTTGTTGATCACTTACAATACACTTTCAATATCAAATAGAATTCATCACAGGCTATTTTATCCTGCCGTAAAACAATCTGATCCAAATTCATCATGCAACTTTATCCTGCACTGATTACCGACGCTCTCCAGACCGTGCGCTATCCCGGTAACGGCAAGAACCTTGTCGAGGCCGGAATGGTCGAGGATGACATCCGCATCGACGGTGACAGCGTCAGCTTCTCACTGGTTTTCGACAAGCCTACCGACCCCTTCATCAAGTCGATGGCCAAGGCTGCCGAAACAGCTATCCACACTTACATATCTCCTGAAGTCAAAGTGACCGTAAACGTGGCCTCGCGCCAGCCGGCGGCTCCCAAAGATGCCCCTGTGCTTCCCGGAGTCAAAAACATCATAGGTGTCTCCTCTGGCAAGGGCGGAGTAGGCAAGTCGACCGTAGCCTCAAACCTTGCCGTGGCCCTCGCCCAGGAAGGCTACAAGGTGGGTTTGCTTGACGCCGACATATTCGGGCCCTCTATGCCGAAGATGTTCGGAATTGAAGACGAGCAGCTCTACATCCACGAAGTCGACGGCCGTCAGCTCATCATCCCGCAGGAACGCTACGGCGTCAAGCTCCTTTCTATCGGATTTGTGGTAGACAAGGAAAAAGCAGTGCTCTGGCGCGGCTCGATGGCCTCCAACGCGCTCAAGCAGCTTATAACCGATGCCGACTGGGGCGACCTCGACTATTTCCTGATCGACATGCCTCCCGGCACAAGCGATATCCATCTGACCCTCGTGCAGACTCTGCCCATCACCGGAGTAGTAGTAGTCACCACCCCGCAGGAAGTGGCTCTCGCCGATGCCCGCAAGGGCATAGCCATGTTCCGTGAAGACAAGGTCAATGTGCCTATCCTCGGACTGGTCGAGAACATGGCCTGGTTCACACCCGCAGAGCATCCTGACGAGCGCTACTACATCTTCGGCCGTGAAGGAGGAGTGCGTCTGGCCGAAAAACTCGGAGTGCGCCTGCTCGCTCAGATCCCACTCGTGGCTTCGATAGCCGACTGCGGCGACAACGGTACACCGATAGCTCTTGACGGCAGCGTGACAGCCCAGGCCTTTGCCCATCTCGCCCGCGAGGTTTCAGACGCAGTGGCCGAGCGCAACCGCGAACTGCCGCCTACCCACAAGGTGGAACTCAAGCACTGATCATCACAAAATCCCGGCGGCTTTACCGAGCCGCCGGAAAAACAATATCCTCTCACGTCAACTCAACACTATTGCCATTTATGAGAAATTTCCTACGCCAGTTTGTGCTTGTGGCCATAGGAGCCGGTTCGTGGCTCGCCGGGAGCGCAGCAATTCCCGCAGGCTACTATTCGAGCCTTAAGGGAAAGTCAGGAGCCGAGCTTAAGACTGCGGTCTTTCAGGTGATCAACCCTCACACCACGGTTTCGAGCTACAGCAACCTGCCCCAGTACTTCCAGAAGACAGACGTCTATCCTTCATCGAAACAATGGTGGGACATGTATTCCAACGTAAAGCGCTATGCGCCGAGTTTTTCCGGCCTGAACCGCGAGCATGCTTTCCCTAAAAGCTGGTGGAAGCAGAACGGCAGTGTGGAATACACCCCGGCCTACATTGACCTGAACCATCTCTATCCCGCTGACGGACCTGCCAACCAGGCCAAGAGCAACTATCCGCTTGGCGTGACAGGCAGCAACCCGAAGTTTGACAACGGTGTCAGCCGTATCGGCTATCCGGTGTCAGGCCAGGGAGGTGGCGCGCAATATGTGTTCGAGCCGGCTGACGAATACAAAGGTGATTTCGCCCGCGCCTATTTCTACGTGGTGACCTGCTACCAGAATCTGACTTGGAACAGCACATGGATGCTTCAGCAGAACACCTATCCGACTCTTGCGCCCTGGGCCGTCGATCTGCTGCTCAAGTGGCATCGCGCCGACCCTGTGGACCAGAAGGAGACCGACCGTAACGAGGTTGTCTACAGCTATCAGAATAACCGCAACCCCTTCATTGACTTTCCTGACCTTGCCGAGTATATCTGGGGCAACAAGTTCGGCGAGTCTTTCGAGCCGGGCAGCTCTTCGGAGCCGGGAGGCGACCCTATTCTGATCAACCCGGTCAACAACACCGCCCTTGACTTTGCCGAAGTAGCCGTAGGCAGCACCACCACAGCCCTTCTTTATCTCAAAGGCGAAAGCCTTTCGGGCAACGTGTCGCTCCGAATCTCAGGCACCGACCGCAACATGTTCACCCTTGATCCTGCCGCCCAGACCCCCAAGCTGTCCGCCAGCATATCGTCCTCGCTCATCAATGCAGCCGGAGGCTATCAGCTCCAGGTTTCATATAAACCTACCGCTGTAGGCGAACACAGCGCCAAGATCTCAATCTATGACGGAGGTACCGTCGGTACCACCACCGTCAATCTTCTCGGCCAGGCCCTCGAAGTGCCGACCCTCAGCCGTCTGACCGCCTATGATCCGTCAGACATCACGGCGACCTCCTACAAGGCCTCTTGGTCAGAAGCTCCTGAAGTGGTTGACTACTATCTGCTGACACGCATACGCACCATCAATGGAAATATGGTCGAGGAGAAGATCGAGTGCGACGAGAACTATGCCGTTATCGACGACTATGATCCCTCGGTTTCCGAAGCCTATTATGTGCAGAGCAGCCGTCTGGGCTATCTCTCCGAACCATCCGAAACCAAGTTTGTCAGCCAGTCAGGCATCTCCAACGTGGAGACCGACAATCCCTTCTCGGTTGAAAGCTATCCCGGCTGTGTGCGTTTCCGTTGCGCCGGAGTCCACACCGATGTCTGCATCTATGACATGACCGGGCGTCTTGTCATGAGCATCTCCGAGATCACTGACGGCCATGAGATCACACTCCCCTATGGCATCTATCTTGTCCGCAGCGCCCAGCATCCCGCCGCCGTCCGCATCATAGCAAGATAAACCGCGCGGCCCATACCGCACCCCGACATATAAATCCGGTCCACAGCAAAGACTGCCACAGACAGCCCTTGCCGTGGACCGGATTTTGTTTAGAGAAAGCATGTTTCGGTATGTATCAGCAGCAAAAACCGGAAAAGGAGTCAGCGGATTCAGATGACCGTCTTGCGGATACCCGTGGTCTGCGGGGCCGTCCGGGGTGGTAAATCGGTGTCCTGCCGGACACCACATTTGTCTGGATGTCTTTTACCCCTGACACCTACGCGCATTGCGCTGCGGTGTCGAGGGCTACTATTAAATCGGTGTCCTGCCGGACACCCGCTAACCGTAGTCCCTCCGAACCTTGTCGGATGCTTGCCGATTGCATAGCTGTCCGGCCCCCTCCGTCAGCAGCCCCTCTGGAACTTGTCGGATGTCCGCCGATCGCATAGCCGTCCGGACCCCGCCTTCCACGGCCCCTTCGGAATCCGCCTTGTAGGGTTCGTCGTTGCACTGTGTATCTGTCCTGGTCACGTAGCGCGTGTTGAGACCGGATGGGCGTCCGGAGGACGCAGATTTACTCGTAGCCCGTGACACCGCAGCGCAAAGCGCGCAGGTGTCACGGGTTTACAATTCCCCCCTGCATGAGGTGTCCCGGCGAGGACACCGATTTACCGTCACGTATGGTGTGTCTCCGCATTATCACACCCTTTCGGCAGCCGGGTATTGTATCTTTGCAGAAGTTCTTTTCGATATGGATTTTGACAACCGCTTTCTCTTACATAGGCCTGGTGTCAGAAACGCGCCTTACAGTATGTAAAATCGTGGCTGTCGGCAACAGCTGAGTAAGAGGTTGTGATGCCCCGTCATCGTTAATAAATATTGGGGAGCGGGGTCTTTATTGCTCTTCCTCCATGAATTCGATTTCCTGGAGGAGATTGAGGCAAAGGGGAAGGATGAGTGCTGTGGCTACCGGGAGTTCGGCCTCGGCAAAGGGCTTGATTTCCTTGGGATGGGTGTAGACCAGATTGCTCATCAGGCGGAAGGCCCCGTAGCGGTGCATTTCGTCAGAGGCGGTGGCGGCTTCCAGTGCGAGATCGAGCGCGTATGGCTGATGGCGCAGCAGTCGGTGGCAGAGGATGTCGGCCACCTCGGTTGTCTGCGCCTCACGGAGCATCTCGGCAGCGCGCTCGCGCGTCAGCTCATCGCGCGGATAGACCATAGGACTCAGCAGGCGGCTTTCGCGAGTGCGGATGTCGGCCCACAGCTCCTCGGCCAGTTCGCGGCTATGTTGAAGCGTGGCGGCAATGTCGGCAATCTGCGGAAGGTTGAGGCCGAAAATCATTTTGTATTGCAGGCCTCCGCGGCGGATGGTGTCGGCCACTATACCGTTGCGCATGGCGAAGAAATTGCGTTTGATCTGCTGGAAGCGGTTGAATTCTGTCATCGCTGAAGAGTTGATTTTCATGCAAAATTACTGCATATTAATCAATTTTCATAGTTGGATTGTTAAAAAAGAAACGCTTCAACTATTCTGATTTATGAAACATATGCTGACTCTGTGGCTCGTCATGGCCATAGCGGGAGTGCAGGCTGCCTCGCAGACTCCAGACACGGTTCCGCCCATCACGCCGGAAGGCTTTGTGACACCCGGCGGAGCTATGGGACGTCCGCCACGTCCCGACCGCCCCACCGTGGGGCTTGTGCTCAGCGGCGGAGGTGCCAAGGGCATAGCCCACATAGGCATGATCCAGGCTCTGGAAGATGCCGGAATCCCGATCGACTATATCACCGGTACTTCGATGGGGGCGATAGTGGGGGGCCTCTATGCCTCCGGCTATTCCCCAGCAGAGATGATAGAGCTGATCGCTTCGAGAGACTTCAGCTACTGGAGCACAGGGAGGATTGATCCGGCTGATACCTATTATTTCACCTCGCGGCGCGACACTCCCTCGTTTGTGACCTTCAACCTCGGCAAGGATTCCACCCAGATCACATCGGTCCTGCCGGTCAGCCTGATCAACCCGATTCCGATGAACTATGCCTTTTTTCAGCTGTTCAGCCCCTACACCCTGCAGTGCGGCGGCGATTTCAACAAGCTTTTTGTGCCCTACCGCTGCGTGACGTCTGACGTTTATGCCAAACACAAGGTGGTGCTCGGACGCGGTCCCTTGGGCGATGCCGTCAGGATGTCGATGTCGTTTCCGATGGTGTTCGAGCCAATACAGCTTGACGGGGTGCCGATGTATGACGGCGGTATCTATGACAACTATCCCGTCGACGTGATGATGGAGGAGTTTGCCCCCGACGCGGTGATCGGAGTCAACGTGGCCTCCGGAAAAACGGCCCCCGACTCGCGCAATATGATGGATCAGCTCGAAGAGATGATAATGCAGCCCAACGACTATCCCTTTCCGGCCGACAAGGGCATCAGCATACGCATCGACCTTGACGAATTCGGGCTTCTCGCCTTTGACCGATACCGGGAGATCTATGACATAGGCTACAGGCGCGGACTGGAGATGATGGACTCCATCAAGGCGAAGATCCCTGAGCGCACCGACCGCCGGACGGTAGAGTCCGCGCGGGCGCGCTTCAAGAGCCGCACTCCGCAGGTGCGCATCGGCAAGGTGACGGTCAGCGGCGGCAAAGCGGTTGAAAACGCCTACCTGCAGTCGTTTTTCGGCCACAGGCATGAGGGTGACAGCACTCTCGGCCTGCGGCAGGGGCGCGATGCCTATTACCGGGCCGCAACTGCTACTGGAATTCAGAACTTCGTCCCCACACCCTGGTTCAACGTGCGCGACAGTCTGGTCAATCTCGACTTCAAGGCCGTCATAAAAGATCCGTTCACCGTGGGAGTGGGCGGCTACATATCATCATCGACAAACAGTATGCTCTTCTTCAATGCCGGCTACAACCGCCTTAGCTTCAAGACTCTGAAAGCCAACGTCAACGCATGGCTCGGACAGAGCTACATGGCCGCCGAAGGAGATTTCAGCTACTTTTTTGACACGAGCCGCCCCTCGGCACTTGTGGCAAGAGTGGTCACCTCGCGTCAGAAATATCATGAGACCGAGAAACTCTTCTATCAGATACATGAGCCGGATTTCATAGTCAAATCCGAGACATTCGCCCGGCTGTTCTATACCACTGCGCCATCAATGCGCTCCCAGCTGACCGCAGGGGCGGGTTACGGCCATCTGACCGACAAATTTCACTCCGAACTTCTCGGCTCCGGCGATCTGTCGGGTCGCAACAAGGGCATATCCGATCTTGGCGAGATTTTTGCATCATGGGAGCTGAACACTCTCGACAACCAGCTCAACCCAACCTCAGGCATAGACCTGCGCAGCGAAGTGCTCGGTGCGGCCGGCCGTTACCGCTATAGGGCTGACAGTGACGGCGACCATTCCTACAGCCGCAATCTCCGCTGGCTGCAGCTGTCGGCCTCCGTGGCAGACTATCTTGTGCTTGACAAAGCTTTCTCTTTAGGGCTGCTCGGCAATGCGCTGCTTTCCACCCGCAAGCTGCTGCCCACCTACGATGCGTCAATCGTTGCCGCAGAGGCTTTCCACCCTACGCCGTCGAGCTACAACTATTTCAACACCAAGCTGCGGGCCAATTCCTTCCTAGCGGCCGGAGTGGCTCCCGTGTGGAAAATCTCAGGCTCGTTTCAGCTCAGGGGATCGTTCCACTGCTTCCTGCCCGTGCGCAAGATTGTCTATGACAGCGGCCGGGCGGCTTACGGCAAGTGGCTTCACGATCCGGAATTCTTTGGCGAGGTCCAGGCCGTGCTTGCATTGCCGTTTGGCTCGATCAGCGCCTATGGCAACTATACCCCCGCCCATGACAGCAACTGGAACTTCGGCATCTCGATAGGTGCCTTTATTCTCGCACCACGCTTTCTGAAGTAGGGGGCCAGGGCCGGCCGTCGATCAGCAGCGTCCGGCAGCCCAGCGAGGCTGCCGGCAGAATATCCTTGTCCATGCTGTCGCCTATGACGAGGATCTCCTCAGGCGGAAGGCCGAGAGCTTCGACTCCGAGACGGAAGATGGCCGGATCGGGCTTGCACACCCCGACGCGGGCGCTTTCGATCACGGCTTTGAAGTATTCAGCGAGCCCGAAATCGGTGATGACGGCTTCGAGATTGCCGTAGAAGTTCGACACGAGAACAAGCGGATAGTCCTGGGCCAGTTTCTCAAGCATCGGCCGGGCCTCGGCAGTGCAGCTGCGGGCGCTCTCGTAGCAGTGGCGCGCTATGGCCTCGCGGGTAGCCGCATCGGGCTGCGGATCGAGTTGCGAGCATTCGGCCTCGATCTTTTTACGCATCAGATCCAGGAAGGTGTCAGACGGGTCGACCGCTCCAGGCTGTGCGAGCTGACGCTCTCCGTAGATGTAGGCTCTGACAAAGTCCTCGATGTCAGGCTCCACGCCGGCGGCAAGGTAGGCTTCGAGTATTATGTGGCTCCAGTGGTCACCGTGGCTGTCGAGGGTGCCGCCGTAGTCAAAAATGATGCCACTGACATCGTCGGGGACAAGCATTGGCATATCAATATAGTCCATTCCTGAGGCTGTTTGTGAAGCGTTTGCAGATTTTTTCGTGGCGTATGATCATGTAGACCAGCAGAGCATTGAACACCGTGAGTTCCACCAGAAAGTAGAGCCACGGCTGTCCGATGAAGAGGGCTGTGAACAGAGTGATGACACGCCAGTTGAATGAAAGAATGTTGGTGAACTTCATCAGCGGCAGCGAAGCCCGGCGGAAGTCCTCGCGGAAACTCTGAGGGATCCGGCCGTCGGGGAAGCTCTCGCGCAGCTGACGGCGCAGTGTCTGCATGGCGGGCGCAGTGGCCTCCTGCTGGCGGGTATAGGCAAGATAGAAGGCCATTGACAGACGTTTCCAGAAATGCCTGCGCCAGGTGATGCCGGCATCTTCGAGCTGCCGGCGCAGCTGCGGGGCGCTGTCCAGCTCGCTCCCGTCCTCGCCTTTGAGGAAATAGAGATGGAATTGGCGGTAATAGTCGGCCATCGCGGCTTGCTTGGTGTGACACATGCCTGTGACGGCGGCAGTCAGCCACAGAATCCAGTGATGTTCGCTGAAAAAGGGAGAGAAGGAGTTTTCGCGCAGCACTATGGCGATGTAGATGGCCGCAAACCAGAAATCGCCGCAGAGGCCGTCGAGTATGCGTCCTATGCGTGAATAGCTGTGAGTCATGCGGGCAAGCTGTCCGTCGGCGCTGTCAAAGGAGTTGGCCCATACGAGCAGCAGCATTCCGGCCACGTTGATCCATAGGTCCGGGAAATAGAAGAGCACACCGGCACCTATGCCGAGAAAGATCGCGGCAATGGTGATGGCGTTGGGAGAGACCCCTGAGTGTGCGGCCAGCCGCGCCCACATGTAGCCTATGGGGCGGTAGAAAGCCAGGTCGATACCCTCTTCGGTATCCATTGACTTCAGCGAGCGGCGGTAGTCGTCCTTCAGACTCTGTTTCATCGGCTCTTTGGGGTGGAGGGTGATGCCACATAGGAGGCATAGGCGCTCATGAACCGGGCGAATGCCGGAATTTTCATCAGTCCGTACTCAAACAGGGCATATCCGACCAGAGTGCAGCCAATTCCGGCAAGCACGTCAAGGATATAGTGGTGCGATGTATATACGGCTGTGAACCAGATGCCGAGGCAGATGAAGGCGAAAAGCGCGCGCATCCATCCGGGGCAGCGGGCCTTGAGCGAGTAGAGTAAGGCTATGAGCATGTAGGCCGCATGGAGCGAGGGCATGGCGGCAAAGACGTTGGCGTTGCGCGAGTAGAGCCCGTGGAATATGCCGAGGCCTGTCATCTCGTCCCATTTGCCGAGTCCGGCCACTTCGCCGGGAGTACCGACAATGAAGTCAAAGCCGTGAGAGGCCACATACCACGGCGGGGCTGCCGGGTGGATGTAGTAGACGGCGAATCCGATGAGGTTGACAAGCAGGAACACCAGCGAGAAGTGGAGGTAGGCCGGATACTGGCGTTTGAAATAGAGCCAGATGCCGAAGAGGATGGGCACCGGAACCCAGCAGAGATAGAAGATGCCGGCCATGAAGTCCATCAGGCGGCAGTTGTGCAGGGCGAAAAATTCGTTGGGAGTGAGCGTTCCGGCGGCCGATGCGATGCCGAAGAGGCTTTTTTCGGTGTCATAGAGCGCGCGGATGTCAACCGGATTCACCTCGTAGTTGGGGAGTATGTTCATCCAGTCATATGAGATGGCGAAGACGGCGAAGGGCAACATCGCCACTACGAAACGGCGTGAAGTGGCCGTGATGAAGAGCAGCAGAGTCAGCGTCCCGGCTATGTAGAGATGTTCGGGGCGGAATCCGACGCAGATGCTTGTCACCGCGATCCAGAGCAGCACCACCGGAATGATGATGGCCGTTTCGCGGCGCGTGGGAAATGAAAATCCTGTCATGGTAGTGATTGGAATTGTGTAGTCCTTTGAAGTCTTTGGAACTTGTTGTTCTACAGGCTCTTACTTCTTGCAGAGGAGACGGCGGCAGTGGTTTATGCGGGCAAATGCGGTGATGTTGGCGAAGACGGCTATCACAGCCATGCAGAAAATGAGGATGTTGACGGCATCGAAGTCGGCCGGGCTGACACACTGGCCTGTTATGCCTGTGGCGAGGGCGCCGATTGTGGTGACCACCACACGTTCGGGGCGCTGCATGAAGCCCACCTTGCATTCGAGTCCGAGGCCTTCGGCGCGGGCACGCACATAGCTGACCATGATCGAGCCCACGAGGGCCACGAAAGTGATCAGAGCGCCGATCACGTAGCCGGTCTGGATCAGGTAGTAGCTGAGACCGCCGAGGGTGAAGAGCTCGCAGTAGCGGTCGAGCACCGAGTCATACATGGCTCCGAAGGTCGAGGTCATGTTACCGAGGCGGGCCACCTGGCCGTCGAGCATGTCAAAGAGCGAGAAGAGGATGATGACCACACCGCCCCAGGTAATGAGCGGATAGTTCATGTCGGTTCCGGGAGTGGCACTGTAGCCGGCGTAGACGAAGATAGCTGCCGCGGCGATGTTGCCGAGCAGGCCGATGGTGGTGACCATGTTGGGGGTGACGCCTATGCGGATCAGAAAGCGCACAAAGGGGTTGATGATGAAGTATATGCCTTGCTGGAGGCTATCGCGGAAACGCTTGAATGTCGATGATTTCTGTGTCATTGTCATTTCGTTTTCAGCCATTGTTTTCAATATTGGGATTACGTTTGTTCTATAGTGTTTTTTTTGAGAATAGATCGACCAGGCGGATGGCATAGGGGTCGAACGGAGTCTTGCGGTAGACAAAATTGCGCTGCAACACGAAGTTCCATCCCCACGACACGGCCAGCGATGCCGCCAGTCGTGATGCGGCGAAAATGCCGTCGGGCTTGAAGCCGAGGTCAAGCAGCCACTGCCAGTGGCTCATCAGAGTGGCCAGGCCGGTGGTGCCATACATGTTGAGAAGCAGCGATCCGGTCCATACGAGGAAATATTTCACCCCTACAGCCTTCACGCTCTGGCCTGCGGCATGGAAGGTGAAGCGGTAGTTGATGCAGCAGTTCACTATGCCTCCGGCTATGGCTCCAATGGCCACCGAGAGGTTCGACCGGTAGAAGGGGTCGAGGGCCACGAAGACGAAGGAGTAGAGCAGCATGCTTGTGCCCAGATCGATCCACGATGCCACCTGCGACGAGACTGACGAGCGCAGGAAGGTGGAGATCAGGCCTCCGCCGTGGAGAAATTTGTCTTTCAACTCTCTGTATCTTGACATTTCGTTGCGTGATTTAGGTGACTTAGAGGGGGGTAATAACTCTTGTTATGGAACACCCTCTTAGTGGGTGAAATACATGCAGATGCTGAGTATCACACAACTGTAGACTCCGGCCAGGATGTCATCGGCCATGATGCCCCAGCCGCCGGGAAGTTCTTCCATCTTGCGGACTCCAAGGGGCTTTACTATGTCGAAGAATCTGAACAGGATGAGCGAGGCGATGGTCCACATCCAGAACCATCCGTCAGTCAGCGCGTCAGGTCTGACGGCATAGACTGAGAGCGGAATCATGGCCAGCCACTGGCCTACGGTCTCGTCCATGACCACACGCGAGGGGTCGGGGCCCCAGTACTGTTCGGCTATTCCAGCAGACCAGACGCCGAGCGCGGTGAAGACGGCGATGAGTCCGAGGGTGATAAGTACAGTGCCCGCGAAGTGCCCGGTCAGAACGAGCGGAAGCCAGAGAATCAGCCCTACTACAGCTCCGGCGGTTCCGGGGCCATAGGGCCAGTAGCCGGCACCGAACGATGTGGCTATGAAGCGCGGCAGGAAGGGGAAGGAATTGTTCTGTGTCATTTCCGTGCTGTTTTTTTTGCGTTGTGGTTTTTGATTTCAGAGAGGATGGCGCGGGCTATCACAGCCGAGGCTTCGGCGCGGCAGGGAGCGAAGCTCGGCCAGTCATTGAAGTCGATGATCGTAAACGTGCCGTCGGGGAGTATGATGGCATCGCCTCCGAATATCTTGATATCGAGGGCTTCTGCCGCGCGGGTGCAGACCTCTTTGAGCTTGTCGTGGTCAAACTGCGGCTTGCCTTCGTCGGTTCCGCGGGCCTCGCGTGAGCCGTAGTGGAAGAAGCAGTGGAACCAGGGGGTGCCGTAGACGCCGTAGAACTTCAGCAGCTCGCCTTCTATGTGGCGGTTGATGACGGCGCGCTTGATGCCGCGGAGGAAGTATTCCTGCACCACCTCCTGGGCTTCTTCGGTGTGGCGCACGTAGGTCACGTCTTCCTTGTGCATGGTGTGGTAGTCGCCCCTCTTGATCCAGGCCTTGGTCATGCCTGCCTCCTTCATGCGTTCGGTCACCACCTCGTTAGTGTTGACTATCAGGCTGTCAGGAGTGGGTATGTTGCTGCCTATGAGTATGCGGGTGAGGCGTTCGCGGGTGCAGTTCTCTATGCCGTAGCCGGAGTTGATCACCAGCGCCCCCTCGTCTTCCTTCTTCTGGAGTATGGGGAGCGAGCGGTGGTGACGGCACATGCTGATGATGACATCTTCGGTCACCTGTCCGGCAATGAGCTGTTCTTCGCTGTAGATTTTCACCTCGCAGCCGCGTTTGCGGAGTTGTTCGGCAGTGAGGTTGAGTATCGCGGCGTCGTTACCAATGTGGTTTGGCGAGTAGGCGCCGGCTCTCATAATTCCGGCTATCTTTATGTCAGCCATTATAGTTGAGCGTTAGTTATGATTGGTTTTCCTTTGAGAGAAAAATTTCGGCCTCGCGCAGGTCTGAGCTGTGGTCGGCGTCTATTATTTTCGAAAAAGGCCATGCCTTCAGGCGCATTCCGGCGGCCACGAGCGAGCGCTGGTAGTCGCGCATACGGGTTTTTCCGGCGGCCGCGCAGTCGTCGAGCAGTCCGAAGGCTTCCGGGCGCAGGGCGTAGATGCCGCCTGATATGTAGCGGGTGTCCGGGAGCGGATGGTCGAGAAATCCGGTGATGTCGTTCTCCGGTTCGGTGGCCACATAGAGCGGTTTCTCATCAGCCACGTATGATGTCACGGCCATATATCCGTCGGCTTCCGGGTCGGCTTCGAAGCGGGCAATGAATTCCCGGAACTCTTCGGGGCGGAAGATGCTGTCGACTGTAAGCAGGCAGAAGGGGCGGGTGCGGTCCATAGAGCGGGCCAGTTCCCTGAAACTTTCCATTGATCCGGCGGTGCTTCTGACGGTCAGGCGCAGTTGCGGAGCGGAGTCTGTCTGGCGCGAGCGAAGATAGTCGGCCACTTCGGGCATCTCTTCGTTGACTATTATATATATTGTACGCGCGCCCGCGAGAGAGAGCACATCGATCAGCCTCCCGATCATAGGCCTGCCGCCCAGACGCACCAAGGGCTTCGGAAGGTCCTGTCCTTCCGATTTCAGGCGTGATCCCTGTCCGGCGGCTATGATGGCGAAGTCCATTGCTGATCGGTATGTGTGTGGTGCTGTGTGACTGGTGACTGGCTGGTATTGACCGGGGTTGCGGGGCGGCTCTTATCCGCGTTCGGCTGGCAGACGGTCGCTGCCCTTGTCGAAGTTCTGCTTGCGCAGGGGGTTGGCTGTTGCCTCTGCCTCGCGGCGGCGGTTGCGGTAGATGTCTATGGCGGTATAGATGGCCTCGCGCATCGACTGCTCGTCGGCCTTGCCCTGGCCGGCTATGTCATAGGCGGTGCCGTGGTCAGGCGAAGTGCGCACATAGGGGAGTCCGGCGGTGAAGTTCACGCCGTTTTCCGCAGCGAGGAGTTTGAAGGGTATGAGTCCCTGGTCGTGATACATGGCCAGGATGCCGTCAAACTTGGTGTAGGCGCCGCTTCCGAAAAATCCGTCGGCCGGATAGGGGCCGAAAGCAAGGATCTTGCGCTTGTTTGCTTCGGCTATTGCCGGGGCTATGATTTCGGTCTCTTCCGAGCCGATCACTCCGGCGTCACCGGCATGGGGGTTGAGGGCAAGCACTGCTATGCGCGGGCCGTGGATGCCGAAGTCTTCTGTGAGCGAGCGGTTGAACGCCGCGAGTTTGTCGCTGACGTTCTTGGCGGTGATTCCGGCGGCTACTGTGGCGATGCTGTCGTGGATGGTCACGAGGGCCACACGCAGGTTGCCGCCACACATTATCATCATGGCTTCGCGTCCTTCGCCCAGGCGCTCCTGCAGATATTCGGTGTGGCCGGGGAAGTTGAATGCCTCGCTGTGGATGGTCTGCTTGTTGATGGGGGCGGTCACCAGCACATCGATCAGTCCGTCGCGCAGGTCGGCGGTAGCGCGTTCGAGTGCGGCGAGGGCTGCCTGTCCTGCTGTCTGTGTGGCCTGTCCGGGCTCCACCTTGCAGTCTTCGGGCACCACGTTGATGAGGTTGATCTGCTCGTCGGCGGCTTTGTCGGGGCTGTCGATCTGGAAGAGTCTGAAGTCGGGGAGCTCGATGCCTTTGCGGTAGAAGTTGGCTATTTTTGCCGAGCCGTAGATCACCGGGGTGCAGAGTTCGGCTATGCGGATGTCGCCCAATGCTTTGAGCAGCACCTCATAGCCCACGCCGTTGATGTCACCGTGAGTGATCCCGACACGAATTTTTCTATTTTGTTCCATTTTTTTGATCAGTGCATAGTGTGATAGAGAGGGCGGACGTGCAGCCGTCGGCTGCACACCGGTCTCAATTAATTGGTAAAGTTACTAAAAAAGTCCTATAGGGTCTTTCGGATGTCTGTGGTTTAACATTTGTTAATGTCGTGCTTTCCCTCTTCGCCACGGCGTATATCGGTCACTCCGTTAGCATTCTGGATCAGCCTCGATGTTAATGAGGATTAAAAAGCGACCGTCAGGATGATAATTTATGTAATTTTGCGCATCAAGTTGCAGAGCTAAGTCGGTCACAATTAAGGATTTCATGAACAATGAAGTCTTTATGGACTGCCTGGCTAAACAGGGCATAGAGGTGATTGACCGTAAAGATAACAATGGATATACTTACGAGTATATAGGTGTTTATTCGCTTGATAATTTCTATAAAACAACTCCTTCGGATTGTGACCGCGATATGACTCTTGCCTGCCGTGACTATCTTGACCGGATCGGTATTAGAAATGATCCGGATGCCGATGCATTGGGATGCACAGCGAGTGGTAAAACGTAAGTGATATTCCCTCGTCACAAAGCCGATCCGCAAGGCGTGACGGTAAATCGATGTCCTCAGCCGGACATCAACAAAACTTGAAAACATCGTACCCCCGACACCTGCGCGCTGTGCGCTGCGGTGTCGGGGGCTACTATTAAATCGGTGTCCTGCCGGACACCCGCTATCCTCTACGCCCTGCGGGATCACGCCCTGCGGACACCCGCTATCCGCGTGCCGTGGGGGATCTGCCCTGCCGGACACCCGCTATCCGCGCGACATGTGTGGGGTGGGTTCTGATCTGTCATTTAGATTGTCCGCGAGGCTTTTCTTCATGTATTTGCGGGTGAATAGGGGGAGATTAATGGCGAATTGTAAGTTTTTTAAATGTTTTTAACACGATTGGTGGATAGAGTTAATATTATAAAACTTATCTTTGCGAATGTTCAGAAACCTAGTGCATACGTATTGACCTACGGTCAGTTATCACCGCTATTTCACGAAATTAGCCCAAAGAAACTCACTCTTATCACACTAACAATTCGAAAAAAGTATGAGAAAAACTTTACTAACCCTGGTTGCTGTATTGCTCAGTTTTTCGGCCTATGGAGCTGACATATTCGAAAACTGGGAAGAAAAATCAAGCTTCGGTCCTGCGACAAACGGCGGAACAAGTGCCGTAAAAGGCAAAAGCCCTTTGACTGACATCGAATATTCATTCGTGAGAGCCTGCAAATCGGTTCCCGGTCAGGCTGCCATACCAGCATTTCTCAGTATTGCAAACAGAGCCGGTGCTTATGTAGAATTCGCACTCCCGATCAACTGCAAGGAAATCAAGATCAAGACTACTTCTAATATCGCTTCTACCTGCAAAATCAATGTTCTTGCAGGGGGGACTACAATTGAATCGGCATATGCCGTTGGCGAGGCTGACAAGGAATATTCAATTGCCATTCCTGAAGAATACCGCAAGGCTGGTACTCTCTATCGCATTGCCCGTAATGCCGGGAACAATCTTTTTGCCGGCTTCACCTATATTGAAGATGCCGCTGAGGAACCGCAGGGTATTACTCTGCCTTACAGCCTGACATTCGACGAACCTGAAAAGGTGGAAGGCTATACTTCTGTATGCCCCTATGATCGTCCGAAGTTCGCCTACATCGCCAAGGGTGTATCTCCCGTATATTCAGGTTTCAACTGCGTGGCTTCAAAGAACCTCCTCTCAAGCAACGATATTGAATATAAAGACTCATGGTTTATCTCACCGGCCATCAAGCTTGAAGCCGGCAAGAAGTACATCGTGAAATATACCGTAGGTGTGACTAATCATGAAAGAGCAGCCTTAGGTATTTTCTATGGTACAGAAGCGACTGCCGAGGCCATGACCGGCACAGCTCTTGAAGTTACCCATTACAGAGGCAATGGCCTGCTTGAAGGTCAGCTCTTCACAGTTTCAGGCACTATCGCACCTGAAGCCACCGGCGCATACAACATCGGATTCTATGACAATACCGAAAAATATTGCAGCGCCAAGACTATCCTGACCGATATCTCCGTGACCGAGGCCGCTTCCGGCGAAATGCCTGCCGAACCTGCCGACTTCACCGCTGTTGCTGACAAAGACGGCGCTCTCTCTGTGGCTCTCTCGGCCAAGGCTCCGACTGTCGATGCAGAAGGCAACACCTTGAACGAGCTTACCGCTCTCGAATTCCTCCGCGGAACCACCGTGATCAAGACTATTGAAAACCCGACTCCCGGCGAAACATATACTTATACAGACAATGAGGCAGTTCACGGCAACAGCACCTACGGTGTGCGCGCTGTCAACTCTGCAGGTAACTCAAACGTTGTTTCGCAGGAGGTGAAGGCAGGTCTTGAAATTCCTAATCCTCCCACCGATGTCGCCGCCCATCAGTCAGTTGCCGGCAGCATCAAAGTTACATGGCACCGCCCCGAATCAGGCATCTTCGGCACCGGTTTCGGCAATCTTTCTCTGATCAAGACCAAAGTTGAGGTCTATGACGGTGATACCCTGATCAACACTTTTGAGGATCTGAGTGGCGAAGATGCTGATCTTGAGATCAATGACGGCACAGCCGATCAGAAGTTCTACAGTCTTAAGGTCTATGCCGTGACCTCAGGCGGCCCGTCACTTCCGGTTGAAGTCAATGCGGTTCCCGTTGGCAAGCCCGTCGCTCTTCCCTACAGCGAAGATTTTGCCGGCGCTGTCCCTGCTCAGCTACTCTATGCCAACAATAATGAGAACTATACCGCTTCATGGAGCTTCAAGGATGGATATGCTTTCTTCACAGGTCGGTCATATGGTTCTCTTGCAAGCCTTTACAGCGGCCTGATCTCTATCCCTGCCGAATCAAAGAAGGTTGCTCTGACTCTTGAATATTCAAACGATGCCCGCAGCTATACCGGTTCTGTCCTGTCCGTTCTGGTCAATGCCGACGGCGAATGGGTTGAGCTCAAGAGCGAAGAAGCTCCGAAGGAATACACTCTGATGAGTGTTGATCTTTCTGAGTATGCAGGCAAGGATATCCAGTATGCTCTGCGCGGCAAGGGTGGTCAGTATTCTTACTACATCGACGTGAAGAATATCAAGATCGCCGATGAAGAAGAAAGCGGTATTGATTCTATCATCGCTGACGAGGCCGAAGGTGAGGCTGTCTACTATGATCTCATGGGCCGTCGCGTGGCTAATCCTTCAGCCGGCAAGATCTATATCAAGGTTCTCAACGGCAAGGCATTCCGTGTTCTTGTGAAGTAATTGACAGATCGTCAAAACATATCAGCCCCCGGCACCTTTGCGCAGTGCGCACGGTGCCGGGGGCTTATGTTATCAAGCCTCTCCGAGGCATCATCATCCCGCATCCCCTCCGGGTCGGTAAATCCGTGTCCTTGCGGACACGACAATTTGGATGTATGACTTTACCCCCCCTACACCGTAGCGCACAGCGCGTAGGTGTAGGGGGCTACTATTAAATCGGTGTCCTGCGGACACCCGATATCCCCTGTGCCGTGCGGGATAACGCCCTGCGGACACCTGCTATCCGCGTGCCGTGAGGGATCATGCCCTGCCGGGATTCCGGATGGTGATGTCCGACAGGACATCGGTTTACTCATAGCCTGTGACACCGTAGCGCACAGCGCGCAGGTGTCACGGGCTCGTGATTCCCCCCGTCATGTGATGTCCTACAGGACATCGGTTTACTCGTAGCCCGTGACACCGCAGCGCACAGCGCGCAGGTGTCACGGGTTCGTGATTACCCCGTCATGTGGTGTCCGGCGGACACCGATTTACCATAACGCAGTGGTTAGATTCTCTCCGGGTCGGTGCTAATAGCGCCGGTTGTAATCGTTGTAGTTATTGTTGCCAAACTGACGGCGCGAGGCAGAGTTCATGAACGGATCGTCGAAAAATTCATCTTCTTCCTCTTCCTCTTCTTCGCGATCATCGTTCTCGCCACGCTTGCGTTTGGGCTTGTTCTTCTTGATTTCCTGCGGCTTCTGCATGTCAATGGGCAGCTCATAGATGTTCCACGACTGCTCTATGCCCCAGTTCTTCTTCAAGGTGATCTTTTTGGGGTAGTAGTAGACCTCCTCCGGCTGGATCGAGTCGAGAAGGCCGTTGGTATATATACCGTTAGAGTCGGAGTCGATGAAGAGTCGGGCGTAGTAGGTGCCGGGAGTCAGATATTCGATGCGGCCGAAGGAGCCTTTGACCAGGGCTGACGCCACGACCTTGTCAGAGGCATCGAGCACCTCGACCACTGCGGGTCGTCCTTCAAGCCCTTCGATGTTGAAATTGAGCGTGGAATATTCCTCAAGTTTCTTGGCATTGAATTCATGGACCAGCGGAGGATTCGTCAGACCGTAGATGTCATAGATCGCCGCCGAGTCGATGGTCAGCTTGTAGTGTCCGCCAGGTTCCCACTCGTAGGGCGCAATGAATTTGAGACTGTTGTGCTCCCCGATAGCGCGCATCACGGGAACTGTGCGGGTGTACCACACGGAGTCGATCATCTCTTCAAGGTGAAAGGCAGTGGTGTCTACCGAGGCCACCGGAGTTGCAGACTGGAAGACCAGGGGCAGGTTGAGATCCTGCGATGTTGGACTGCTGACTTTGAAACTGATAGGCGGCGGTGGCGGCGGGATGGTGTCGGCCGCATCGAGCGAGTCAAGATCCACACCCTGACGTGCCAGTTCACGCCGGTGGTCTTCACGCAGCTTGGCAAGCTCTTTGGCCTCTTCCTGAGCCCGTTTGCGGCGCATGCGGGCATTTTTTGTGACCATGCGCAGAGTGTCGGTGGTCCATGAAAGCTGATCGAGAGTATCGGTGCGGATATAGCGTGCCTCAATCATAAGAGTGTCAAGAGCCACGAGTGATGTATCGGTGATCCAGTAGCGCAGAGTGTCAAGCGTGGGCGATGCCTGGAGCACTGACCATTTTTCGCTTTCCTCGCCGGCACGACTGGTGTTGAGCAGTTTCAGGATAGGGAGGGTGTCGGCTTTGGTAGAGAACTCAAAGTCGAGATTGTTTGGTTCGGGGCGCTCGTTCTTGCGGAGATATTGCGAGACGTAGCCCTCGTTGAACCATGTCAGGAGTATGTCGTCAGGCAGAAAGCGGGTGCCCGGATAGGTCACTATGGAGTCCTCGCCGGCCATGTTGACAAGAGTGTCGGTAAACTGCGCGGCCTCGGTCTCAGGCGAGATTGTCACGTCGAAAAAGGCCACGTCTTCCGAGCGGTCCCAGTGATAGTCGCGGTTCACGTCGTTGACGGCATAGATGCGGTAGGTTCCGGCCTTCATGTTGCGCAGAGTGAACTGGCCGAGTTGATTGGTCTTGGTGATGCGCTCGAAAGGGAGGGTGGAGACAGCCGTGTCTGAAAGATTCGAGTAGACACCCACCAGCATACCCTGTGCGGGCTCCAGTGTGCGGGCCTCGAAGACCATTCCCGAAACGCGCAGAGTGTCAATCGTGTCGCCCGTAGCGAAATCAAGAGCGAAACCGTCGAGCACATTGCTCTCGTTCAGATCCTTGATGGCATCGGCAAAGTCGATGGTATATGTGGTGTTTGGCACGAGGCTGTCGCGGAGCTCCACGGTTACACGCCGGCCGTTTGCCGTCACCACTGGAGTGGTGCGCTGGGCGGGAGAGACCACCACCTTGTTCATAGGGTCGTCAATCGACACATTTTCATCAAAGTCGACGGTGATCTTGCTTCCGTCAAACCTCAGCTGTCCGGGCTTCGGGTTTGACCTGACATAGACAGGGGGAGTCTCATCGCGCGGACCGCCTTCGGGGTGTCCGATGCTCGCGCAGGCGGCAAAAAAGGCCGTGGCGACTATTATGAAAAGCAGCCTCAGGGCTGATGTAGAGCGCATAGTCAGTTTATTCAGGTGTTTTAAAATGCAAAATTATGAAATTTCCACAACATAAAGTTTTCCCGCGCGTTAAATTATTATTAATCCACCTAAAGCAAGCATCACTCATGGCATCACCACTGATCATAAACATAGTCGGCTATGCAGCCGCCATCTGCATGATCTGCGGCTATCTCCCGCAGGCCATCTACACCATCCGCACCCGCGACACCGACGGTATCGCCCTCCCAACCTTCCTCCTGCTTGGGTTCGGAAGCATCTTTTTCGTGATCCAGGGCATCTTGCTCTTCAACTGGCCGCTGATGATCACGAACACCATCACCACCGTTTCGTCGGCCATCGTGTTTGCCATCAAGATCCACAACGACCGCATGAAAAAGAGAAAATAGCACGCCGCTGAAAAGAGCGTCCGGGCCACCTTTTCGTTACAAATTTATCCCTGATTTACCCCTGAGAGCATTTCGAAACATCCTCGGAAGAAAATCTGCTTAGATTTTCAAGAAAAATTCGTAACTTTGCGTCAAATTTTTCCGCCAGGAACCATGAAACAGAAATGCTACCAGGGGATGACTTTCCGTCCCTACATCAACAACTCCCAGATTCAATCACGAGTTCAGGAACTGGCAGCCGCCATCAAGACCGACTGCGCAGGAGTCACACCTCTGTTCATCTGTGTGCTCAACGGAGCCGCGCCGTTTGCGATCGACCTCTTCCGCGCATGCGAAGACATCGACGCAGAACTTACTTTCATGCGCTTCAAGAGCTATGAAGGAACCGGTTCGACCGGCGACGTCAAGCAGATCATGGGGCTGAGCGAGAATCTCGAAGGGCGCCACATAGTGCTGATCGAAGACATCATCGACACCGGCAACACAATGGTAAGCCTACTTGCCGAGCTGCGCAGACACAAGCCTGCCTCGATCCGCATCGCGACCCTGCTTTTCAAGCCTGAAGCTCTTGAGCATCCCGAACTCCACGCCGACTACGTAGGATTCGAGATTCCCAAAAAATTCATCATCGGCTACGGCCTCGATATCGACGGCCTGGCCCGCAATCTTCAGGATATCTATATACTTGACGAATAGCCGGCCGGACATCTCCGGCAGTCTGCCCTCTCTTCCCGGCCGGGACGGCAAGGGCGGACTTCAACCAATATATTTTTAAGGATAAAGAATGTTTAATCTTGTGATTTTCGGTGCACCCGGCAGCGGCAAGGGCACCCAAAGCGAAAAGCTCATCGACCGTTACGGTCTGACTCACATTTCAACCGGCGACGTCCTGCGCAAGGAAATCGCCGCAGGTTCAGAACTCGGCAAGATCGCCGACAGTTACATTTCAAAAGGCCAGCTCATCCCTGATGACCTCATGGTCGATATACTCGCGTCAGAGTTCGACCGCCTGCGTCCGGAGTCAAAAGGCTTCATCTTCGACGGCTTCCCCCGCACCATCCCCCAGGCCGAGGCCCTCAAGAAGATGCTCGAAGATCGCGGCGAGGAAGTGCATTCGGTAATCGGTCTCGAAGTGGCCGACGAGGAGCTCATGGAGCGCCTGATCAAGCGCGGAGCCGAAAGCGGCCGTTCGGATGACAACCCCGAAACCATCGGAAACCGTCTGAAAGTCTATCACTCGACCACCTCGCCCCTGCGCGACTACTATACCGCCGAAGGCACCTACCGCGCCATCCAGGGTTCAGGCCGTGTCGACGAGATCTTCTCACGCATCACCGAGGCCATCGAAAGTCAGGCTGTGCTCAACTGAGCGCTCTCTGACCCCGGTCTCCACAAACCATAAACTCTCCCCCCAAACCGGACCAGAATCATATCACCGATGCCAGAATCAAAGCCTGTAGGTTCAATGACCTATGCTGAGAGCCTCAGCGAGCTCGAAGCCATACTCCGCACCATGCAGAGCGACAGCTGCGACATTGACCGCCTTGCGGCCTACACCCGTCGCGCCACCGAGTTGCTGAAAGCCTGCCGTTCACGCCTCACCGCAACCGAGGAGGAACTGCAGGCCATACTCTCCACTCTCGAAAACCAGTCAAACCAATAACACAGATATTTCTAATGAAATTATTACCCCTGACAGCAGTTGCCATGACCATGACATTTGCTACAGTATCGTGCAGCCAGCGTGCCTCCGAGCATCTGGCCAGCCTCAACGTGGCCTATCTTGACACCACGGTGGCTCCCGGCGCAGACTTCTACACTTATGTAAACAAGGGCTGGATGGAAGCTCATCCGCTCACTGCCGAACACGCCCGCTACGGCCAGTTCGACATTCTCAACGACTCTTCAGAGAACCGCGTAAAGGAACTCATAGCCAATCTCGGCACCACAAACCCCGAACCCGGCACCGTGGCCCACAAGGTCTGGACCATCTACTCGCAGGCTATGGACACCGCCCGCCGCAACCGCGAGGGCGCAACTCCCATCCTCGCCGACCTCAAGAAAATCGAGGAAACTCCGCATGAAGGGATGGAAGACCTCTTCCTCTGGATGCACGGAAACTACGCAAGCCCCTTCTTCGGAGCCGGTCCGATGGAAGATCTCGCCAACTCGCAGGTCTACGCCATGTATCTCTCCAACGGAGGCATGGGTCTGGGCGACCGCGATTATTATCTGCTTGACGACGAGCGCAACACCGCTGTCCGCAACGCCTACAGGAAACTAATCGCAACCCAGATGCAGAATGCAGGCTATGCGGCAGCCGACGCCGCCCGCATCACCAACAACGTGATGAAGATCGAGACCGCCCTCGCACAGAAGACCCTCACCCGCGAGGAAAGCCGCGACATCCCCCGCATGTACAATCCCCGCACCTTCGCCCAGGTCAAGGAAGTGTATCCCAACGTAAACTGGGACCGTTTCTTCATTGAGACAATGGGCATCAAGTCGCCCGACACCCTGATTGTCACAGAGCCTGAATATCTGGCTCAGGCCGACAAGCTCATGGGCTCGCTCTCCGACCGCGAGATCAAGGACTACTATCTCTGGAAATACGTAAGCCAGGCCGCTTCGAAACTCAGCGACAACTTCACCCAGGCCAGCTTCGAGTTCTCGAAGGTGATGAGCGGTGTGCAGGAGCTCCGTCCGCTCTGGAAACGCGCCATCGATGCCACTGAAGGCGCTCTCGGCGAAGCTGTAGGCGAACTCTATGTTGCGAAATACTTCCCCCAGTCGTCCAAAGACTATATGCTCGGCCTTGTAGAGAATCTCCGCGTGGCCCTCGGCAAGCACATCGACAACCTCGACTGGATGAGCGACACCACCAAGGCCCGTGCCCATGAGAAACTTGCCGCTTTCACCGTCAAGATCGGATATCCCGACAAGTGGAAGGACTATTCCACAATGAAGATCGATCCCGAACTGAGCTACTATGAGAACATGCACAACGTGGGCATGTGGCATCAGGCCGAAACTTATGCCAAATGGGGCAAGCCGGTTGACCGCACCGAGTGGGGCATGACTCCTCAGACTGTCAACGCCTACTACAATCCGCTGGCCAACGAGATCGTCTTCCCCGCAGCTATCCTCCAGGCTCCTTTCTTCGATCCGAACGCTTCAGACGCTGAAAATTACGGTGGTATCGGTGTGGTAATCGGCCACGAGATGACTCACGGTTTCGATGACCAGGGGCGCAACTTCGACGCCAACGGCAACATGACCGACTGGTGGACTCCCGAAGACGCTGCCAGGTTCACTGACAAGACCAAGGCTCTGATCGCTCAGTTTGACGAAGTTGAGGTGCTCCCCGGCGTTCACGCCAACGGCCGCTACACTCTGGGCGAAAACATCGCTGACCAGGGTGGCCTGCGCATAGCCATGACCGCTTTCCTTGACGCTCAGGAGAAGAAGGGAGTCGACATCAAGTCGCCCGAAGCAAAGATCGACGGCTTTGATCCCCTCCAGGTGTTCTACATGAACTACGCCAACCTCTGGGCCAACAACATCCGTGACGAGGAGATCCGTTCGCTCACAACCGGCGACGTCCACTCACTCGGCTGCAACCGCGTCAACGTCACTCTCCGCAACATCGCACCCTTCTTCGAAGCATTCTCAATCACCGAAGGCCAGCCCATGTTCCGCCCCGAAGCTGAACGAGTGATCATCTGGTAAACCCCGAAGATTCATTCCATACCTTACAATACAATTAAGGTGTAAGATATATCCTTCTATTGACGGCGAGAGCCTGCTGCCCTGATTCCGGCAGCAGGCTCTCGCTTATTCATTCATACTGGTCAAGGGCTTCGCGCAGGGCCGTCGTCACCATTACACGCAGTTCGGGCGGTTCCACAACCTTTATGTCTGGCCCGTGTGACAGAAGTTCCTGCACAAGGTCGGGCGTGAGGCGCAGGCGGTAGTGGAAAAGCGAGTAGTCGTCATGGATCTCCTCCTGCTGGGAAGTGTGGAGAGGAAGCGCGCGCAGATATTTGGCCTGGCGGGTCGAGGTGCGGATCACAACTTCGTGCGGCTCGGCCTGCGTGAAGACTATGCCGAATGAGTCTTTGACAAAGCTCTCGGCATCGAAGGCCGGATCGACCGTATAGGTTTCGGCATCGACCTTGACATCTTCCATACGGTCGAGGGCGTAGGTCTTGACCACTCCGTCGCGCACGTTGAGCCCGGTGACATACCACCGCTGGCGGAATATCTTCAGAAAGTATGGTTCGACAACCACATCGCGCGTAGGGTTGACTCGTGTGTAGGGCCTGTAGGTGAACCGTACCGGATGCCTCTCACGCAAGGCCGAGATGACCTGCGAGAGGTAGAGCCGGGCCGAGGGCACGTCTTCAAGGAAAATGCTGTCTGAGATGTCGCTCACGTTGGAGAGAACATTGCTCATGGCCGCCGAGTTGAGCAGCCAGTCGGTGACGCTTTCCTGATGAGAGTCTCCGGAGTCGATATAATACTCATAGGTGGCTGAATTACATTCGATATTGATGTTGAAAAGCTCTTCGATGGCATTGCGGTAGTTGTAGAAAGTGCGGCGCGGAAGCGCGGCGCCATCGGAGTAGGGCGACTGCATCCAGAGTTCGTTGAGCTTTTCACGGGTTATGGCACCATAGCGTCGTATGGTGTCAATGATCCATATGTAGCGGGCAAGAAGGTTGCGTGACATAATCAGTTGAGGCGTCTGGGGAAGAGGAATATTATCGAGAGTACAATCATGGCAGCGAGAGCCCAGGGATAGTAGAGGTAGGGAAATGGAGATGCGGGCGAGATGCCGGCCAGAGAGGTGGCGAGAAGGGTCTGCGCACCGTAGGGGATCAGACATTGCACCACACAGGAAGCCGAGTCGAGCAGCGAGGCACTTTTGCGAGGGTCGATGCCGTAGCGCTCGGCTATGTCGCGGGCAATTCCGCCCACGGTGATGATGGCTACCGTATTGTTGGCCGTGCAGAGATTCACCAGCCCGACAAGCAGAGCGAGTATGGCCTGCGCGCCGCGTTTGCCGTGGATGCGTGAGCTGAGGCCCTGAAGCAGGAACTGGATGCCTCCGGCGGCCTTTATGATGCCTAACATTCCGGCCGCGAGAAGAGTGACAATGATCAGATCGCCCATTCCGTCGATTCCGGCACCGGCATATCCGGCCATATCCATGATCGAGAAACCGTTGACGGCTCCCATGACGAAAGCCGAAAGAATTCCAAGCGAGAGGACCACCGTGACGTTTATGCCGGCTATGGCTGTGGCGAGGACTATCAGGTAGGGCAGAACGAGCCAGGGGTTGCTGTCGTTGACCAGATCTATAGCCGGAGAGTCTTTGCTCATGACCATGTAGATGGCCAGAGTCACGAGGGCGGCCGGAAGCGCTGTCCACAGGTTGGCTTTGAACTTGTCAGCCATGCCGCATCCCTGCGAGCGGGTAGCTGCGATGGTTGTATCGGAGATGAATGACAGATTGTCGCCGAAAAATGCGCCGCCGAGCACTACCGCCACATAGAAAGCCACCGAGCCGTCTACAGTCTGAGCTATTTCCACAGCCAGAGGAGCCAGTGCCACCACGGTGCCGACCGAGGTTCCTACCGAGAGCGAGATGAAGCATGCCGCAAAGAAAAGCGTTGGCACAACGAACTGCGGCGGGCATACCCGGAGGGTCAGGCTGACCGTAGCGTCGACAGCCCCGATCTCCTTGGCCACCGTGGCGAAAGCTCCGGCAAGGATGAAGACCCAGATCATGTAAAGGATATTGAAATGTCCGGCGGCCCGCGAGAAGGTCTCGATTCGGGCGGCAAGCGGATGTCCGCGGTAGATGATAACAGCCCATACGGAAGCTGCCACCAGCGCTACGGCTATAGGCATTTTATAAAAATCGTTCAGTATAACCGACACTGCCACATAGAGCAGCAGAAAGACAATGACCGGCGACAGAGCCAGCCATCCCCGTCCGGGCGCCACACGGCGGTCGGTATTGCGGTCAGAAATCTCATTCATGATTCTCTAAGAGTTACTTATCTATTCTCAACTTTGATATTGCAAAAATAGCGAAAACTTTCCGCATTTCAAGCCAAGAGCAGCCCGGAATCATTCGGCCTCTGATTCGAGGGTTCGAGAACTGAAGTTCTCGGCGGGGATGAAATTTTGGCGGGGATGAGGTTTTTGGGGTGTTTTCAGAAGGGGAGTTTGCTGACGGTCTGGCCCCAGTTGCCACGGTCGAGATTCCGGTATGAGAGGGCCTCGGACAGGTGGTGGGTTCTGATGGGGGCGGTGATGGCTTCTCTTAGCGTTTCGGCTGTCGGGGCGCAACCGCCTGCGGAGAGGATGGCCGTGGCCTGTTCGAGGTCAGCTATGGTGCGGGCCACTTTCAGAATGCGGTCATAGGCACGGGCGCTCATGTCGAGCCTTGTCATGGCTTCGCGCAAGGTTTCAAGACTGTCGCTGTCAATTGAGGCATAGGTGCGGAGCAGGCGTGAGTTCATCTGGGCGTTGCTGTGAATGCCCCGCTCTGCGGCAAATCTGAGGGCCTGGATCTCGCGCGCGCAGATCACCCTCCGCTTGATGGCTTCGCTCTTTTCTCCCTCGCGGGCCGAGGCGAGCTCCTCAAACGGCACCGGAAAGATCTCAACCTGCAGGTCTATGCGGTCGAGCAGCGGTCCGCTGATGCGGTTGAGATATTTCTGCACTGCGGCTCCGGAGCACAAACATTCCTTGGTGGGGTGGTTATAGAATCCGCACGGACAGGGATTCATGGAGGCTACAAGCATAAAGCCTGCGGGATAGTCAATGGTGTATTTGGCGCGGGCTATGGTGATGTGGCGGTCTTCAAGAGGCTGGCGCATCACTTCGAGCACCTGGCGCGAGAATTCCGGAAATTCGTCGAGAAACAAGACTCCGTTATGGGCAAGCGAGATCTCGCCGGGTGCCGGATTGGAGCCGCCGCCCACGAGGGCTACGGGCGAGATGGTGTGGTGTGGCGAACGGTAGGGACGCTGTGTCATCAGCCGCGAACCGCTCTTGAGTTTTCCGGCCACGGAGTGGATCTTGGTGGTTTCAAGAGCCTCTGCAAGGGTCAGCGGCGGCAATATGGTGGGTATGCGCTTGGCCATCATCGACTTCCCGGCTCCGGGAGGGCCGACCATCAGAATGTTATGGCCGCCGGCACATGCCACCTCGAAAGCTCTCTTCACACCCTCCTGCCCTTTGACTTCAGAGAAATCGCAGTCGAAAACCGATGAGGCGCGGGCAAATTCCTCGCGGGTATTGACGCTCACGGGCTCGGCTTCGCTGCGGCCTGTGATGAAATCGACCACCTCGCGAAGCGATGACATGCCGTAGACTTCCAGATTGTTGACCACGGCACCCTCCGTGACATTGGCCACGGGCACAATCATGCCCTTGAATCCCAGCTCACGGGCTTTTATGGCCATCGGGAGCACTCCCTTGATAGGCAGCAGCGAGCCGTCAAGCGACAGTTCGCCCATGATCATGAACGACTCCAGCGGAACCGACGGCGTGATCTGTTCGCATGAGGCCAGAACCCCGATGGCAATCGGGAGGTCATAGGCTGCACCCTCCTTGCGCACATCGGCCGGCGAGAGGTTGACCACCATACGGCGCCGCGGCCACTTGTAGCCCGACTGGGTCAGGGCTGAAATCACACGCTGATAGCTTTCCTTGACTGCTGTGTCGGCCATGCCGACAAGGTTGAATGACACACCGGGCTCGGCAACGGCCTCTATGGTGACAACTATGGCGTCAATGCCCTGTACGGCGGCTCCGTATGTCTTTATAAGCATAATGGAGAGAGTTGATTGGGTTTGTAGCGGTTGAGGGTTCGGGGAAAGTGCCTAATAGGCAAGCAGATTTCTGACCTGGTCCGTGTCAAGGGAGCGGCGGCGGGCATAGTCGGCAATCTGGTCGTCGGCAATGCGCCCCGGCATGAAGTAGCTTGATTCCGGATGAGCTATATAGAGGCCGCAGACTGTGGCTGAAGGCTCCATTGCTCCGTTTTCGGTCAGGCTCACGCCTATGTCTCCAAGTCCGAGCAGACTGTCAAGCACAAATGTCAGTTTCTGATCGGGCAGGGAGGGATAGCCTACAGCGGGCCGGATGCCCGTGTAGCGAGCCTGCGAAAGCTCCTTCAGCGAAAGATTTTCGGCAGGAGCATAGCCCCACAGTTCGCGGCGCACTTTTGCGTGAAGCCACTCCGAGGCAGCTTCGGCCAGACGGTGGGCCAGGCTCTGCACCAGGAGTGAGCGGTAGCTGTCAGCCGCCTCATCAGCGGCCCGGACTTCATCTGCAAAATCAATGCTCACGGCAAAGGCGCCCGCATAGTCGCTGCTTTCGGCCAGATAGTCGGAAAGTCCGCGCGATGGTTCGCCCGCACCGAGAGCCTGTGAGCGCAGAGTGGGGATGCGGATGCCGTCCATCACAATGTCATCGCCCTCGGCATGAGCCTCGCAGAGTTTCACTATTGCACTCGCGCCGCGATCTTCTCCGCTCCAGCGGTCGAGCAGCGAGGACGCATCGCGGTAGAGCCTGATGACCTCCTCGCCTTTTGAAGGATCAGCCGGAGTATATTTTTCGATCCAGGCACGGCGGCAGGCCGGACAGTCATGCAGGGCTGTGACCGAGGCGAAATCTCCGGGCAGTTTCCAGGCATTGAAGAAGAAGTGCCAGTTGATATAGGGGATGATTTCTTTGACGGGTATGTCAATACGGTGACGCCCCGGAGCGGCAGGTGCTACGGGCACATGCGGTTTAAGACAGCCTCTGACCGAACGCCTGCGGGCCTCGGCGAGAGACACCGTGGCCACGGTGCGGAGGCGCTCGCGCTCACGCAGGGTGTCATACTGTTCTTTAAGTTCGGCAATGAAAGCCTCACAGGTGTCAGGGTTGAGCAGACGGGCGGCTATCAGCGGGTTTTGCGAGGCGTCAGGCACATGGATCACCGGCGCTGAGTAGTTAGGGGCTATCTTCACTGCCGTGTGGATGCGCGAAGTGGTGGCGCCGCCCACCATCACCGGTATTTTCAGCCCGGTTTCCTCCATCAGCCTGACCACGCGGGCCATCTCCTCAAGCGAGGGGGTGATGAGGCCGGAGAGACACACCAGATCAGGCTTCTCACGCAAGGCGGTGGCCACGATATCCTCCGCAGGCACCATCACTCCGAGGTCAATCACCTCGTAGTTGTTGCAGGCAAGGACGATCGACACGATGTTCTTGCCGATGTCATGCACATCGCCTTTCACGGTGGCAAACACCACCTTTCCGGCCTTTTCTGACTGCCGGCTGTCGCGGCGGCTCTCGATCACTGGCTGGAGAATGGTCACGGCGCGCTTCATGGTGCGGGCGGTTTTCACCACCTGTGGCAGAAACATCTTGCCTTCGCCGAAGAGCGTGCCCACGCGGTTCATTCCTTCCATCAGCGGGCCGTCGATTATGTCGACCGGATCAGTGCCTGCGGCAAGAGTTTCGGCGAGGTCCTCATCGAGATGGTCATGGATGCCTTTGACAAGTGCGTGGGTCAGACGTTCGCCCACCGGCAGGGAGCGCCAGGCCTCGGCGGTCTCACGGCGCGCCGGATCAGCGCCCTGCTCCTTGGCTGCAAGCATCTCCTGGGCGCGGGCCAGCAGCTGCTCGGCCGCATCCTCGCGCCGATAGAGAACCACGTCTTCTATCAGTTCGCGCAGACCTGGTTCGATCTCCTCATAAGTCACAGACGAGGAGGGGTTGACAATGGCCATGTCCATGCCTTTGGCTATGGCATGGTAGAGGAACACGGCGTGCATGGCTTCACGCAGATAGTTGTTGCCGCGGAATGAGAACGACAGGTTGCTGACGCCGCCGCTCACTTTGGCTCCGGGCAGATTCTGCTTGATCCACTCCACGGCGCGGATGAAGTCGAGACCGTAGCGGTCATGCTCCTTCATACCGGTGGCTATGGCAAGTATGTTGGGGTCGAAAATTATGTCTTCGGGGTTGAAGCCCACTCGCTCTGTGAGCAGACGGTAGGCACGGGCGCAGACTTCGGTCTTGCGTTCAAAAACGTCGGCCTGGCCCTTTTCATCAAAAGCCATTACAACTGCGGCGGCGCCGAGACGGCGGATGCGGCGCGCATGGTCGAGAAAGACTTCCTCGCCCTCCTTGAGGGAGATGGAATTGACTATCGACTTGCCCTGCACACATTTGAGCGCCGCTTCGATCACCTGCCAGTCAGAGGAGTCGATCATCACGGGCACACGGGCTATGTCAGGCTCGGATGCGATCAGATTGAGGAAGCCACACATTTCCTTGCGGGCATCCATCATGCCGTCGTCCATGTTGATGTCTATGATCTGCGCTCCGTCGTCAACCTGCTTGCGGGCAATGCTCAGGGCCTCGTCAAGCTTGCCTTCCTTGATCAGGCGCAGGAATTTGCGTGATCCGGCCACGTTGCAGCGTTCACCGACGTTGACGAAGAGGCTGTCAGGCATGATGTCGAGACGTTCGAGGCCCGACAGGTGCATTCCGGCGGGAGCCTCGGTGCTGAATGTGCGACCGGGTTTTCCCGCCACGGCCCGGCTGATGGCTGCGATGTGGGCCGGAGTGGTGCCGCAGCAGCCGCCCACTATGTTGACCAGTCCCTCATCGGCAAAGCCGGCAATCTGCGCGGCCATTGTCTCAGGGCTTTCCTCATATTCGCCCATAGCGTTTGGAAGCCCGGCGTTGGGGTGGCAGCTTACCGGACAGCGGGCTATCTTGGCAAGCTCTCTGAGATGGGGCTTCATGTCAGCCGCGCCGAAGGAGCAGTTGATGCCTATCGAGGCTATCGGGAAGTGCTCCACCGAGGCCATGAAGGCCGGAATGGTCTGTCCGGAGAACGTGCGGCCGTCATGACCTGAAAGTGTGATGGAAAGCATCACCGGGAGCTCGAGGCCGGCGGCGTCCATAGCGTCGCGCGCGGCATCGAGTCCGGCCTTGAGGTTGAGCGAGTCAAAGATAGTCTCGAAGAGCAGCAGGTCTGCGCCCCCCTCTATCAGGGCTGCGATCTGTTCGCGGTAGGCATTGAAAAGATCGTCGTAAGTGACAGCCCGCAGAGCAGGATCGTTGACATCGGGGCTCATGGAGGCCGTCTTGTTGGTCGGGCCGATTGATCCGGCCACCCATATGCGGCGCCCGTCTGCAGCGCGGCGGCTGTCGGCCAGACTGCGGAGCAGCGAGGCCGCGGTGCGGTTTATCTCGCTGACCAGCGCCTCCATGCCGTAGTCAGCCATAGAGATTGAATTGGCGTTGAAGGTGTCGGTGCTTATGATGTCGGCTCCGGCGTCGATATACTGCGATGCGATCGCGCTTATCACATCCGGGCGGGTGAGCACAAGCAGGTCATTGTTTCCGCGCAGGTCATTGGGCCACCGGGCAAAGCGCTCGCCGCGGAAATCGGCCTCGCCGAGCCCGTAGCTCTGGATCATGGTGCCCATCGCACCGTCGAGTATCATTATCCGCTCGCGCAGGAGCGAAGAGAAGTCTTCCAAAACGTCAGTTCGTTAGAGGTTGTGTGGGTAAGTAAAATAAGCGGGGGCTCAGAGGAGATTGTCGCGCAGGTAGGCGGTCAGCTCTTCGGCCATTCTCGCCGCCTGGGCTCTGGAGGGATGATAGTCGGCGCCATAGCCCAGCTCGCCTGTCTGTTCCGACATGTCGAAGCGGTAGATCTGCTTTTCGGGATCGGCAAGGCGGTCAAGCGCGCCTTTGACATCGGCCAGGGCCTGCCCTCGGAGCATCGAGCCGGTCAGCAGCACTATTTTTGCCTGCGGATGGAGCATACGCAGGTGAGTCAGGAACTTGCGGTAGGCCAGTTCGAAGCGGTCGATGTCATAATTGTCAAGCGAAGTGTCGTTGGTGCCGAGATTGATGCAGATGATGTCAGGGTGAAACGACGAGTGGTTCCAGTAGTGTTCCGGATTGTAGATGAGAGTGCGGTCATATTCCACGGGCATTCTCTGCTCCGGAGTACCCTCGCGGGGTCCGCCGAAGGAGCGGTACATTCCGATGCCTGATCGCGCCACCACATTGAAGTCGGCGTTGAGCGCGCGGGCCGTCAGATAGGCATAGCCGAGAGTATGGTTCTCGGTGTCATAGCTGAAACCCACGGAGGGGTCAGTCTCTTCGGTGCCGTAGCCGCAGGTGATCGAGTTGCCGATGAATTCCATCTTGAGCGCCGGGCGTTCGGGGGGCGGGAGCAGGCGGGCTCCTTCGCCGCTGATGGTGAATCCGCGGAATTCGGGATTCTTCTCATAGCCTTCTATGGCGTAGGCCACTCTCAGCGAGTGGGGGCCTGCGGGGAGTGAGTCAGCGAGGGTGATGAGCGAGTCGGAGGGAGTGAAGTTGATCTTGAACGGTTCTCCGCCGTCAATCTCGACCATGAACTGACCGCTGCCGGGGCTTGCGGCCATAGCCACTGCCGAGCCTTCGAAGTTGAACATTGCTGTGGTGCCGGGCCAGGTGAACTTAGGCGCGAGCGAGTCGGCCCAGAGGATGCGGCCCATATAGAGGATGGAAGGGTCTGAAGGCTTCACATCCAAACGGCGCGCACCCCCGCATGCTTCGGTCAGGAGCACAAGCAGGAGTGCGGCGCAAACGTCAGTCAATCTGCGTGAGAGAGGCATGATGTTGTGTGATGCGTATGTGTGTGGGTATGTGGTTGAGGATCAGTCCTCTTCCTTCATGTTGTGGAACACGTTCTGGACATCCTCGTCCTCTTCGATCTTTTCGAGGAGTTTCTCGATGGCGGCGCGCTGTTCGGCGGTAACTTCCTTGAGATCGTTGGGGATGCGCTCGAACTCTGAAGAGATGATCTCGAAGCCGTTGTCTTCAAGATATTTCTGGATGTTGGAGTATTCTTCAAACGCACCGTAGAGTATCACCTGCTCTTCGCCGCTTTCGTCATCGGTGATATCTTCGAGTTCGTCTACACCGTAGTCGATGAGTTCAAGTTCGAGATCTTCGAGCGAGACTCCGTCTTTGGGTTTGATCTTGAATACGCTCTTGTGGTCGAAGAGGAAGGTCAGCGAACCCTGGGTGCCGAGGCTGCCGCCGTGTTTGGTGAAGTATGAGCGGACGTTGGCCACGGTACGGGTGTTGTTGTCAGTAGCGGCTTCGACAAAGATGGCGATGCCGTGGGGGCCGTATCCTTCGTAGGTGATTTCCTTGTAATCGCCTGCGTCTTTGTCAGTTGCTTTCTTGATGGCGCGTTCTACGGTGTCCTTTGGCATGTTTGCTGCCTTGGCGTTCTGCATGAGTGCGCGCAGACGGGGGTTGGTGGAGGGATCTGGACCGCCTGCTTTGGCGGCGATGGTGATTTCCTTGCCTATGCGGGTAAATGTGCGCGACATGTTACCCCAACGTTTGAGCTTACGTGCTTTGCGGTATTCAAATGCTCTTCCCATTGCTGTTATGAGATTTTTATGAGAGTTATGAGATTTCTGTGTGGTTGTTTTGAGTGGAATTTCGGATTTTTATCGGAGTTCGGCGCCGAGTTTCTTGGTGAGGTTGGTGATCACCTTGTTCATCACGGCTTCGATCTGCTTGTCCTGGAGGGTCTTTTCATCGTCCTGGAGGGTGATGGCGATGGCATATGATTTCTTGCCTTCGGGGAGGTTTTTGCCTTCATAGACATCGAAGAGACTCACGTCTTTGAGCAGACGGCGTTCGCTCTCGCGCACTGTGGCCTCTACCTGCTCCATGCTGACGCTCTTGTCGAGAAGCAGTGCGAGGTCGCGCTTGACGGGCATGGTGCGCGCCAGGGGGGAGTAGCTGACTTTCTTGCGGATCGAGAGGTTGACCAGCGCATGCCAGTCGAGCTCGCAGTAGACCACCTGCTGCTTGATGTCCATCGAGGCGGCTATCTTCTTCGAGAGGATGCCGAGGGTGCCGAGGACCTTGCCTGAGCGGGTGGCTATGTCGAGACCGGCGGCATAGAGGCCTGAGGTGCCTGCCGAAAGTCTGATCTCGGCGGGATTGATGCCGAGGCGGGCGAAGATGTTGGCAACCACGGCTTTCAGGTCGTAGACCGTGGCTTCCTCTTCCTTGCGGGCCCAGTTGCCCGGACGGAGGGCGCCGGTCATCCACAGTGCCAGACGCGAGCTTTCGCTGTAGGGGGCGAGCACTCGGTCGGCGGTCGATTCGGCGGCGGGGTTGAAGAAGTAGACGTTGCCGAACTCAAACATGCGCAGGTCAGCCATCTTGCGGTTGATGTTGTGGCTGAGCGATTCGAGGCCTCCGAAGAGGAGTGTCTGGCGCATTACGCTGAGGTCGTTGCTCAGAGGGTTGAGGAGCTTGACGCAGTGGTCGGCGGGATAGCCGGGCAGTTCATTATAGTAGGACTCGGCTGTGAGCGAGTTGTTGAGAATCTCGTTGAAGCCTTCGGCGCAGAGCTGTTCGCTGATGAGGTTGCGCAGGGCGTTGTCGCGGTCCTCAAAGGTCTGCGATGAGAGTGCCGAGCGGACGCTGTCGCTGATCTCCACGTTGTTGTAGCCGTAGATGCGGAGCACATCCTCGACCACGTCACACGGACGGGTCACGTCCACACGATAGGTGGGCACTTCCATCTTCACTTCCTTGTCTGTGACCTCCAAGAGGTTCATTTCGAGGCTCTTGAGGATGGAGACCACGGTCTCGGCGGGGATTTCCTTGCCAACGAGCGAGTTGAGATAGTCGAATCTGAGGTCGACGCGGGCGGGTTCGATCACCGAGGGATAGACGTCGGTCAGCGGGCCGCAGATCTCGCCTCCGGCAAGCTCCTTGACCATCAGGGCGGCCAGGCGGAGCACGTAGAGAGTGTTGTTGGGATCCACGCCACGTTCGAAGCGGAACGAGGAGTCGGTGTTGAGTCCGTGGCGGCGTGCGGTCTTGCGCACGGAGGTCGGGTTGAAGTAGGCGCTTTCAAGGAAAACGTCAGTGGTGGCTTCGGTCACGCCTGAGTCGAGTCCGCCGAACACTCCGGCTATGCACATCGGCACCTCGGAGTTGCAGATCATCAGATCGCGTGAATCAAGAGTGTGTTCCACTCCGTCGAGGGTCACGAATTTCTCTCCCTCGCGGGCGTTTTTGACCACGATCTCTCCGCCGGCAATCTTGGCCACGTCGAAGCAGTGGAGCGGCTGGCCGATGCCGTGGAGCAGGTAGTTTGTGATGTCGACAATGTTGTTGATCGGACGCAGGCCTATGGTAGAGAGGGCGTCTTTGAGCCATTTGGGCGACTCCTTGACGGTGACACCGCGGACTGTCACGCCGGTGTAGCGCGGGCAGGCCTGGGTGTCTTCCACATTCACACTCACTCCGCCTTCGGCGTTGTCAAGCTCGAAAGCATCCACTGCGGGGCGGCGGAGTTCAGAGGCCTGTGTGTGGGCCGCCATCCAGGCCGAGAGGTCGCGGGCCACGCCGTAGTGCGAGGCGGCATCGATGCGGTTGGGGGTGAGGTCCACTTCAAGGAGCCAGTCGGAACTGAGTCCGTAATATTCTGCGGCTGGTGTTCCGGGCTTCACATCGTCGGTGATTACGATGATGCCGTCGTGCGACGATCCGACACCGATCTCGTCTTCGGCACAGATCATGCCGAACGATTCCACGCCGCGGATTTTCGATTTCTTGATGGCGAATTCCTTGTCGCCGTCATAGAGGGTTGTGCCTACAGTGGCCACCACAACGGTCTGTCCGGCAGCCACATTGGGCGCGCCGCAGACAATCTGGGTCTCGGCTCCGTCGCCGAGATCAACGGTGGTGATGTGGAGATGGTCGCTGTTGGGATGCTCGACGCAGGTCAGCACTTTGCCGATGACAATGCCGCGGAGACCTCCGCGTATCGACTCTACTTCCTCCACCGAGCCGGTCTCAAGACCTATCGAGGTGAGGGCGGCGGCGAGTTCGTCGGGGGTCAGACTGAAATCGAGATATTTTTTTAGCCAGTTATATGATATGTTCATGATCAGTATTCCGGTTATTATGATCAGTGTTAATGATTGGGACATGCAAAGTTACAACAAAATCCCGAAATCCCAAGAAAAATCACGCAAGCATACAGCAAACCGCCCCTCCCCCGCGCGCGTCAATCCGTTCCCCGGATGGGGGATGACACGGGCGTGATGGTAAATCGGTGTCCGTCAGGGCGGTGATTCCGGATGGTGCAGGGGTTGGCGGGTGTCCGGCAGGACACCGATTTAATAGTAGCCCCCGACACCGTGGCGCACAGCGCGCAGGTGTCGGGGGTACGATGTTTTCAAGTTTTGTTGATGTCCGGCTGAGGACATCGATTTACCGTCACGCCTTGCGGATCGGCTTTGTGACGAGGGAATATCACTTACGTTTTACCACTCGCTGTGCATCCCAATGCATCGGATCGGCATACCATTCCTTGGTGTCGCCCTTGAGCCATGACTCGAAGTTGAAATAAACTTCATGGATTCCGCATTCCTCCATAGGCCAGCACCATGAATTCTCGATGCACAGCATTTCGGGCGATACCACCACCTGATCCTGCTTGTCGAACGACGAGGGCGGGGTCACCTTGTGGAAATGATTTTCATCGTCAAGATTGCCCGTGAACTTACTGATACCCATCTGCATATAGTTCAGCGAATTGCCCGGATTGACGAGGATATAGAATCCGCCCATGCCTTTGACATCGTTCTGCGTCCAGGAGGGATGGTCCTTATACTCATCGGTCAGCGACCATTCGCCGTCTACCATAAATGACAGCGGAGTGCCTGAGGCCGAGGCTACGGGTTCTTTGACGTTGATCGGGTTGCGGTAATATCCGCCGAGCCATCTGTGGAGTTCCGGACCGATGTTGTAGTGTCCGAGACCGAGTTCCTGACCGTTGCCATCGCCCTGATCGTCGGTGATTGTGCCGTTAAACATCACGTAGATAGGCAGTGTACCACCCGCGGCGAGGGGTTCGACGGTGATACGGGTCTTTTTGGCTCCGTTTTCCTCACCATCGACAATGGTTGTGGCGCTGACGGCAAACACGGCATCGTTGAAGTCCCAGTCATAGGTACCCGCCAAGTCCTCCGCGGCAATCAGCCACTGGTAAGGGTCAGGATTGTCTTTGTCATTAACATCAGGAATATCCTGATGTATTTCTGATGAGATGAAGAACATCATATCATTCAAGTCATGCACATCTACACCATAATCCTCAAAGCCAAGAACGCGATATGTTCCGGTTGGAGCTTTATACATGTATGTTGCGCCAAACACATTGGAGCCGCCAATTTCAGGATTGTATTTTGCTTCTGAATAGAAGCGGCGATATTGGTCTTTTTTAGGTAGACCGGTTTCAGGATCCAAGGGCAACCGCACAATATCAACATTGTCAATCGACGGTTTCGGGATCCCTTGATCTCCCAGATACCATGCACGAATATACATGCCGAATTTGGTGCCTGGAGCTATACTGACATGGATTCCACGAGATTTCCAGCCTTTGACTTCTTTGTTTGAAGGATGGCTGTCTTGTTCATCTCCAGGATATTTCCAGTCATTCAACGGACCCATTGACAGCCTGACTATGTTGACATGAGTCTCATCCTTTGCTTCGACCTCTATGCCGGAGACGAATATTTTTCTTTCTTTTGCAGGGTCAAAATGAGAGTCTTTTATAAGATAATCAATATCAAAATACTCTGAAAACGGATGTCCGCTGAAATAATATCGATGCTGTTCCTGAAGTTTGAGTATATACCGTCTTTTGAAAACAGCCCAGTCTTCATCCTGGAAGTCAAGAAAACTTGTCAGTCCGTTATTGTTAAAGTCAGCCGGTTTTAATTCCTGATTGTTTAATGGCACAGAGGCATCAAGCGGTCTGGATTCATCAATCAAAGGTATATTGTCTTTAGCAGGGACATAATCCTCGGCATAAGGATCTTCCAGCGTATATATCAGATTGCCTTTGGTGCCATCTATCGGAAAAATTTTATTGGTATAAAACGGAATGTGGACCATTTCATTTTTCTCTTCATCAATATAATAGATGCCAAGGGTATTGTAGCTGGCTGTACACCAGTAAACAGGATAAATCGTAAAGTCTCCGTTTGCGACAAAACTGAAATTTTGAGTCACCTTTCCGATATTGTCCACTCCTTCCGGCAAATAGTCTTTGAAGGCCATTACACCTTCATCGGTAAGGCGACGGTAGTCCACTCTGGAGATCTCAACGACATTGTCTTTTTTCTCCCATATGGCACGGCCTGTTGTATTTGCGCGGACAGTTCCGCCCAACGGCGCCTTTATGAGACGTCCGTCTATTTCGACAATGACTTCTTTGACTGATTTCGGTACGTCGAAAGTCAGTGGCGTTGTGCCGGAAAGCTTATGGCCTTCGGCAAACAGATAGCGCTTGCCGTTGATGTCGGCATAAACTTTAACATCTGTCGGCCGTGTGGTTACAACATTAATTCCTGAATGTGTTGCGGAGTTGAGATCGCGGTCGGGATCAATGACTCCGAATTTCTTAATGAATTCACGGGCATAGAGCTCACTTTTGGGGATAGTGATCTCGTCGGTTGTACATGCTGTGAGCAGTGCGCCCGCAATGGAAGCGCCTACTAATAAGTTGCTTAAACGCATAGTGTGGTCTGTAAAGGTCTCAGTTTGAAGTAAAAAATGAGAAGAAGATAGTTAAGGCTAAAGTTAAGCTATACAATCTATGCGCAAAGATAATAATTTTATACTAAATCAAAGCAAACGCCAATTATTATTAACAATTGTTAATGCGATAGACACCCGTCTGTCAATCCGCAAGATAGGTCGTGGAACCGATAATGGGAATGAAATGGCAGGAGGGTAAAATGGAGTGACGGCCACGGGGTGATGGTAAATCGGTGTCCTGCGGACATCACCATCCGGAATCCCCGCAGGGCATGATCCCGCAGGGCGCGCGGATAGCGGGTGTCCGTCAGGACACCGATTTAATAGTAGCCCCCGACACCGCAGCGCAAAGCGCGTAGGTGTCGGGGGAAAAAGTCATTCATCCAAATTATCGTGTCCGCAAGGACACGGATTTACCGATCCGGATGGGATGACAACCGGGCATGATGGTAAATCGGTGTCCGACCGGACACCTTGCGCGGGAGGAAATCTCGAACCCGTGACACCTACGCGCTGCGCACTGCGGTGTCACGGGCTACGAGTAAATCGATGTCCTGTCGGACATCACCGCTCCGGATGGATGACACTGGATGGCGTACCCGATCGGGGCTGAGATCAAATCATGCTGATGCCGAGATAGACCATGTGGGCTACGATGGCGGCAACGATTCCGCCGATGGTATGGGCGAGGATAGCCTTGGGGGTCAGTTCGCGGTAGCCGAGCGAGTCAAGCATAGCGGTATGAGTGCTGAGATAGCCGCTCCAGCACATGCCAATGGCCGTGAAAACCGCTATCGCATTGCCGTCGATCCACCCCTGGGCCGCGAAATTGGGCACGAGGCTCAGCGCTGCCCCGACGGCACCGAGAGCCGTGATGGGGAAGGCCACAAGATGCGGGTCGCTGAACCCGAATAGCCATTCGAACACGAAATTGATCTTCGAGGCAAGCCAGGGCAGGAGCTCTATACCCTCATAGGCCGCGCCGGTATATCCGCTCTCCGAAGCCCCGAAGGTCAGGATCATCACCAGTGTAGAGATGATCAGCACGCCTGGAATGATGGCGATGCCGACATCAACACCTGTGCGCCCGCCGTCGAGCAGCGAATTGAGTGTGCGGATGAAGACCGACTTGGTCTCCACCTTCTCCTCTTCCTCAAGCTTGCCGGCCTCCTTGACAACCGCATCTTCCACGGCAAACGAGGGGTAGGCCTTGATGACGAAATACTGCATGAGGCGAGTCGACACGATGCAGCCGCAGAAGGCGCCGAAAAGGCCGATGACCGGCTCGATGTAGTAGCCCTGCCCGACCATGAACACCATGACCAGCAGCCCCATGCCGAAAGCGGTTCCGAAGTTGGTCAGCGAGATGTATTGGAATTTCTTGAAATAGCGGCAGAAACGGCGGTCCTGCGAGAGGGAGATGATGGCGGGGTTGTCGCTCAGGAATGTCATGGTGGCTCCGAGGGCAGCCACGCCTGGCAGATTGAAGAGCGGGCGCATCAGAGGGCGGAGTATGTTTTCAAGCAGTTTGACCACTCCGAACTCCACAAACAGACGGCCTATGGCTCCGGTGACCACACAGATGCCCATGAGGTAGAACACAGTGTTGAGCAGCAGGTCATGGGCCGTGTGCATGATAGTGTTGAGCATGTTGGGGAGGCCCATGATCGACCCTACATACCAGAACAGGGCGAAGACCACTGCAAGGCAGGGCACTCCGGTTGGAATCAGGCGCCACAGCGAGAATGAGCGTGCCGGGGCCGGGTTTTCGGTTTTTTCCATGATGATGATTTGAATAGGTGTCAGGCAGTGAGGATGTTTCACTACACCCTCACTGCGCAAGATTTAAGGTTTGCTATATCTATATATAATAAGGTGGTAAAAACGTGAATGGGGAGGAGTGTCAACGGCGCAGCGAGAGGATGTTCATGTTCCATTTGACACCGAAGTCCACAAGCATGGTCTTGTTCTGCATCACATCGGCAGTGTTACCGTTGCTTCCCCAGGAGTAGAAGAGATTTGCATGGAGCCTGAGAGTGTGGCGGCCGTCGGCCAGGGGAAAGAACTCAACGCCGGCGCCGGCCATCTTCATCTCCGTTCCGGGGCTCACGCAGAGGTCGGCATCGCTGTGGGTGCGGTTGACATCGTAGGTCATCTTGCCAAACACTTTCCACTTGGCCGTCGGGGCATAGGCAAGCTCGCCCATCACCGACATGTCGCGCAGGAAGAAAGTCTGGCCGGCAGCCGCACGGTTCATCAGGTCGAGCTCAAGCGCGACTTTACCGAAACTGAACCTGTTGCCGAGCGCCAGATAGCTGATGTAGCGGTCAGGGGCATACTCCAGAAGGTTGGCCGACCAGATGGCCTCGAAAAAGCCGTGACGGCCGTTCCACATGAGGTTGTAGGCATACATGTCGCGGTTTTCAGGCGTGTAAAAGGGGCTTTCGCAGAGCTGGAACGTAAGCCTGTCAGCCGCCGAAGGTCTGAAACTCACTGATCCGCCTATCTGATAGCAGGGGACATTGTTCCAGAACACCGAGCATCCGTAGAGGTCGATCGGCGCGCGGTCATACTCCCAGCCACCTATGGCGACTACCTGCTTTCCGCCGGCCACAGACCAGCGTCCGAAATCGTAATTGAGGTAGACCCAGTCAGTGGCATCGAAAAACGACGCATCTTTGTGGGGCTTGTTGAGACGCTGACGCCAGGAGTAGCTCAGTCCGTCGGTGATATTTCCGTCAAGGCGGAAATTGATGTATTTGCCCTCGAAACCGGTGTTGTCTTTGACGGTGTGGCCGTCAAGCCAGTCATGCTGATAGTCAAGCCTCACTTCGGCCTGAAGTTTCACAAGAGGGTCGGTTGCCGTTTCTTCAGCGCGCACAAACGCGGCTGCGGCAAGGCAGAAAATCAAAAGTGTTTTTCTCATGGCTGTGTTTAGGTGGTATTTAATCTAAGTTTGGCAAAGATAAGTTAAAATTTGCGATAGCAATGAAATTTTCGTTTATTTTTTCATCCGGCGGTGGAATTTTGCTATAGGAGATGGTAAATATGTGTCATTTTTGATCACATTTGAAGCATGTGACATGATTGCACCTTCTGAATACATAACATGTCCCTGCCAATGGCGCGGGCATACTAAATTTGCACCGTATCACACAACAAAACCCAATTCAACAACCCAAAATCTTATTGATCCATGATTAAAAATCTACTTGCTCTTATTCTGCTTATATCAAGCGTGGCATCTGTTTGCGCCACACCCGTTGTACTCTGGCAGTCCGACTCTCCTGAAGGAGTGTCAGTCAGCTGGGGCGCCGCAGGCCCAACCATCAGCGCCGAACAGTGTGCCGACTTTACCGGCGGCGGCAAAATCGAAGTCAGCGTTGCCAGCTGCAACAGCGGCGCTATCCTGTTGCTGACCAAAGGAGACTGGAACGGCGATCTCTGCCCCGCAGTCTACCCCGACAATCTTACAATGCCTGCTACCGTCACATTTTCTCTGACACCCGCCCAGGCAAAAAGCGCCAGGGAACTCGGATTTATCCCCTTCGGCACCGGCTACAATATCTCGCGCATAAGCTATGTGCCATCTGAAACGGAAGTTGATCCGGATGCTATCTGGTTCGGCTCGGAAGATTGCCGCAGCGAATGGAAAAACATCGATCTGTCTGCTCCGCTTTTTGCCGATGCCAAAGCCGGTGACAAACTGGTGTTCGTAACTTCCGACCGCGGACCGGAAGTCATCATGCAGCCCATCATCGGAAACTGGGGCGGCATTGTACTCAATTCCGTCGACAACCCTGAACTATTCACCACCGAAGGAGATCTTATCTCGATCACCCTCACCGACCAGTGGGCCGACAAGCTCAAGGAAAAAGGATTTGTGCTTCAGGCCTACGGAGTGGTGATCAATGAAATCAGGCTTGTGACACCCGGCGGTGACACAACTTCGATCATCGGCATCGGCGCTGACAGCAACAACGCGCCTGTTGAATATTTCAATCTCAACGGTCTGCGTGTCGAGAATCCCTCAAACGGCATCTTCATCCGCCGCCAGGGAGATAAAGTAACCAAAGTGGTGCTCTGAGCGCTGTGCTGAATACTGATTTCAACTCACAATAGTAACAACTCTGTCAGAACAATAATAGTTAAACACTTGAATAAATACAATTTTTAAGGTAAGCAAACTTAAACTAATCAAATAAGGTAAATTAATTGTATCAGCGGGAATTTCATTTTTCGATGGCTCTGGATTTGAATCCGGGGCCATTTTTCAATGCTGTGATCAATTAGAGGGTGTTTCATAACAATAGTTAAAATCTGAGCGAAAGATTTGAGATGGATATGGCTCTGAATTGAAGGAGCATAGCGAGCTATGTGACTGAAATGAAGAGCCATAGCCGCTCAAAGCTTTCGGAGGCGATTGTATTGTTTTTTTGTAAATAGTATATTCCATTTGTGAAAATTTTTAAGTTACCTGAGCCTTGGTGTCTCTTTTGCTAAATTGTTGAAGCTCGTCAGTCGCATAGCTCGCTATGCTTCTTCCTCCCTTGCAACAATTTATCTAAAAGATACACCACTCAGATTTTAGCTCTTGTTATGAAACACCCTCTTAGGGTTGATCCGCCCGTTAACATGTTTAAACGAGATTGATATTTCGATTGTTATATTTATTGATTAACTTTGGGACTCCGTTTCGGAGCTCCCGCAGACACGGCTGCATCCCGCCCTTCCGGCAAGCCCTCACGGATTCATCAATTCACTATCAATCAGGAGTATGAAAAAACTTACCCTCATCGCCGCATCGTTAGTCCTGCTCTGCGTGCTCGCTTCCGCAGCAACCCGCAGCAAGAAAAACGAGATTTCGCGCAATCTTGACATATTCAATGCCCTCTACAAGGAACTCCAGACTTTCTACGTCGACTCCATCGACGCCGAAAAGTCGATCAACACCGCCATAGCGGCAATGCTTGACGACATCGACCCCTACACCGAATATTTCTCAGCCAAAGACCAGGACGCATTCCGCACCATGACCACCGGCGAGTATGGCGGCATCGGATCGGTGATCCAGCAGAACGACGAGGGCGTGATCATTGCCGAGCCTTATGAGGGAAGCCCCGCCCAGAAAGCGGGCCTGCTTCCGGGCGACCTCTTCCTGACAATCGACGGAGACTCGGTGCTCGGATGGACCTCGGCCCGCGTCAGCGACAAGCTCAAAGGACAAAGCGGATCGACTCTGAAGCTGGTGATGAAGCGCCCCTGGACCGCCGACTCAATCAAGACCTTCGAGTTCAAGCGCGCCAAGATACAGATTCCGCCCGTGCCCTACGTTGGCATGGTGCGCCCCGGAGTGGGCTACATCGGGCTCAACACTTTCTCTGAAAAAAGCTTCCCCGAAGTCCGCGCCGGAGTGGAGAAACTGATCAAGGAAGGCGCCAAAGGTCTGATTCTCGACCTCCGAGGCAACGGCGGCGGCCTCGTCGAGAGCGCCGTGGAGATTCTCGGCCTCTTCCTGCCCAAAGGCACCGCCGTGCTGACCACCCGCGGCAAAGGTGTGCTCAACGAGAAGGTCTACAAGACAAGCATCAACCCCATCGACACCAAAATACCCCTCGCCGTGCTTGTTGACGGCAATTCGGCCTCGGCATCGGAGATTGTCTCCGGCGCGCTCCAGGATCTTGACCGCGCGGTGATCATCGGCAACCGCTCCTACGGCAAAGGCCTCGTGCAGAGCACCCGCGAGCTTCCCTATGACGGCTTGCTGAAAGTGACCGTGGCTAAATACTACATCCCCTCCGGACGCCTCATCCAGGCCATCGACTATTCCCGCCGCAACCCTGACGGATCTGTGGCAAGAATCCCTGACAGCCTGACCAGCGTGTTCAAGACAGCCGGCGGACGCGAGGTGCGCGACGGCGGTGGCATAACCCCCGACATCAAGATTGAATATCCCGAAGTGAACCGCCTGACCTTCAACGTGGTCCGCGACAACTGGGCCTTCAACTTCGCCAACAAGTATGCCGCCACCCATGACACTATTGCCCCGCCGGAGACCTTCGAGGTCACAGACGAGATCTACAGCGAGTTCAAGAACTTCATCGACCCCGCAAAATTCAACTATGACAAAGTCTGCGAGAATGCCGTCAAGCAGCTGCGCGAGATAGCAACCGCCGAAGGATATATGAACGACTCGACCGCCGCGCAGTTTGACGTGCTCGCCACCATGCTCCGCCACGACCTGGGCCGCGATCTCGACATCAACCGCAAGAATCTCACCCCCTACATAGCCGGCGAGCTCCTCAGCCGTTACTATTTCAACCGCGGCGAGGTCATCTACTCGCTGCGCGACGACCAGGCCGTCGACTCGGCCGCAGCCGTGCTGACCACCCCGCGCTTCGGCGAGATCTTAGGTAAAAAGAAATAGCATCAAAGCAACACCTCATCAGCCCATACGCATGACCTCCATACAGCAACTCTGCGATGAATTCATGTCGTCCCGCCGCCGCGAAGCCCTCCAGAAGGCTCTCGGCGGCGAGACTGCGATAATATCCGTCTATAACCTCGCCGGATCGGCGCCGGCCATGATGCTCGCGGCGCTCCATCCGCGCAAGGTACCCACGGTGGTTGTCGGCGATTCGCTCGACGATGCCGGCTATATCTACCACGATCTCAGCCGCATCCTCGGCGAGGACCGGGTGCTGCTCTTCCCGTCGGGCTACAAGCGCGACATCAGATACGGCCAAGTCGATCCCCCTTCGCAGATACTGCGCACCGAAGCCCTCAACCAGTGGCATTCCGACCGCGCGCCGGCCTATGTGGTGACCTATCCTGAGGCCCTGGCCGAAAAAGTGGCCCGGCGCGAGGTGATTGACCGCCACACCCTCCACCTGCGCAAAGACCGCGAGACGGACCTCCCCGCCACCATAGACTGGCTGCGCCAAAACGGCTTCCAGGAGGTCGACTATGTCTATGAGCCGGGCCAGTTTGCCGCACGCGGCTCCATTCTCGACATCTTCGGCTACAGCCACGAACTTCCGTTCCGCATCGACTTCTTCGGCGACGAGATCGACTCCATCCGCACCTTCAACATTGAGACCCAGCTCTCCGAACGCCGCCTCGAAGAAGTGGCCATAACCTCCGGAGTCGCCTCGCAGTCGTCAGGCGAGTCGCTGCTGGAGTTCGTCGATCCCTCGACCCTCTTCGTGGTCCGCGATGCTCTCTACACCCTGGAGCGCGTAAGGGCCATCGGTGCCGAGGAACTTTCGCAGAGCGCCCTGGCCGCTGTCGATGACAGCACCGACACCAACGCCATGAAACAGGTGGTCGACGGCGAGGCCTTCACCCGTGCCTTCAGCTCTTTCCGTCAGCTGCGCTTCTCGGCCGCCGCACAGCCCGATCCCGCCGCCGGAGCCTCGATTGACTTCCACTGCTCGCCCCAGGCCATCTACCACAAGAATTTCGAGCTGATCAGCGAAAGTTTCACCCGTTTCCTCTCCGAGGGCTACCGCATCTGCATCCTCAGCGACAGCGAGAAGCAGATCGAGCGCCTGAAAGTCATCTTCGCCGACCGCGGCGACGACATAGCCTTCTCGCCCGTCATGCCTACGGTCCATGAAGGTTTCACCGACCACTCGCTCAAACTCTGCGTCTTCACCGACCACCAGATTTTTGACCGCTTCCACAAATACACCCTCAAGAGCGACCGCGCCCGCTCAGGCAAACTCGCCCTCTCGCTCAAGGAACTGAGCGCCATCGAGCCGGGCGACTTCATAGTCCACGTGGACCACGGCGTAGGCAAGTTCGCCGGACTGCTCCGAACCAACGTCAACGGCAAGACCCAGGAGATGATCAAGCTCATCTATGCCAATGACGACATCATCTTCGTCTCCATCCACGCCCTCCACAAACTCGCCAAATACCGAGGCAAGGAGGGAGTGCCCCCGAAGATCAACAAACTCGGCTCCGGCGCATGGAACAAGATGAAGGAGCGCACCAAGTCAAAACTCAAGGACATAGCCCGCGATCTGATCAGACTCTACGCCGCCCGCAAAGACGAAAAGGGCCATGCCTTTGCCCCTGACAGCTATCTGCAGCAGGAATTGGAGGCTTCATTCATCTACGAGGACACCCCTGACCAGCTGACCGCCACCAAAGCCGTCAAGGCCGACATGGAGAGCGACCGCCCGATGGACCGACTGATCTGCGGCGACGTGGGCTTCGGCAAGACCGAAATAGCCATCCGCGCGGCTTTCAAGGCGGCTGTCGACGGAAAGCAGACAGCCGTGCTCGTGCCGACTACGGTGCTGGCCTATCAGCACTTCAACACCTTCCGCGACCGCCTCAAAGAGCTCCCCGTGAGAGTCGACTACATATCCCGCGCCCGCACTCCCAAGCAGGTCAGGGAAATAATCAGCGATCTGGCCGAAGGGAAAATCGACATACTCATCGGAACCCACAAACTCATCGGCAAGGATGTCCGCTTCAAGGATCTCGGCCTGCTGATTGTAGACGAAGAACAGAAATTCGGCGTGGCCGTCAAAGAAAAGCTCAAGCAGATGAAGATCAATGTCGACACCCTGACCATGAGCGCCACCCCCATCCCCCGCACCCTCCAGTTCTCTCTCATGGGCGCACGCGACCTCACCTCGCTCAACACTCCCCCCGCCAACCGCTACCCCATTATAACATCGGTATGCGCCGGCGGTGACGACATTGTGGCCGAGGCCGTCAACTTCGAGCTGTCGCGCAACGGACAGGTCTTCATGATCAACAACCGCATCGAAGGGCTCTATGAGCTTGAAGCCCAGGTGAAACGCCTTGTCCCTGACGCCCGCGTGATCGTGGCCCACGGACAGATGCCACCCGAAAAACTCGAAAAGGCCATCATCGACTTCGCCAACCATGACTACGACGTGCTGATAGCCACAACCATCATCGAAAGCGGCATTGACATGCCGAACGTCAACACCATCATTGTCAACAACGCCCAGAACTTCGGCCTCAGCGAGCTCCATCAGCTCCGCGGACGTGTGGGCCGAAGCAACCGCAAGGCTTTCTGCTATCTTCTGGTGCCCCCCCACATACCCCTGACCCCCGTGGCGCGTCGGCGCCTCCAGGCAATTGAGAGTTTCAGCGATCTCGGAAGCGGAATTCACATTGCCATGCAGGATCTCGACATCCGCGGAGCCGGCAACCTCCTGGGTGCGGAGCAGTCAGGCTTCATAGCCGATCTCGGCTACGAGACATATCAGAAAATCCTCAAGGAGGCAGTCACCGAACTGCGCACCGAGGAATTCTCGGATCTCGAACAGGCCGACCGTCTCGACGAGTCACAGACTGATTTTGTGGCTGACTGCGTAATCGAGAGCGACATGGAACTGCTTCTGCCGGCCGACTATGTCCCAACCGAGAGCGAACGCATAGCCCTCTATCAGGAACTCGACGGCATAGAACGCGAACTCGACCTGCAGGCCTTCAAAAACCGTCTCACCGACCGTTTCGGCGCCATCCCGCCAGTCACCGCCGAATTGCTGCGCATTCCGCGTCTGCGGAGCCTCGCTCGCCGTCTTGGCATAGAAAAAGTAGCCCTGAAGCAGGGCCGGATGTACACTTATTTCGTCGACGAGAGCAACAAGGCCTACTATCAGTCCGAAATGTTCGGCAAGATGCTGGCCTATCTGACCGCCAATCCGCGCCGGGTGCAGATCCGTGAGCGCAACGGCAAGCGCTCATTCGCCATCGCCGACGTCACCAACGTCGAAACCGCCGTTGCCATCCTTTCCGAAATCATAGCCTGACCCCCCGCAGCATGATGGTAAGTCGGTGTCCTGCCGGACATCTCCATCTGTAATCCCCGCATGTCAGATCCCGCATGGCGCACGGATAGCGGGTGTCCGCAGGACACCGTTTTACTCGTAGCTCCCTACACCGTAGCGCACAGCGCGTAGGTGTAGGGGGTAAAGTCATTCATCCAAATTATCGTGTCCGCCAGGACACGGATTTACGACCCCGGATGGCCCCCCGCCCGCAGCATGACGGTAAATCGGTGTCCGCCGGACACCACATGACGGGGAAATCACGAACCCGTGACACCTTGGCGCTGTGCGCTGCGGTGTCACGGGCTATGAGTAAATCGATGTCCTGCGGACATCACCATCCGGCCGTCATAGCATAACAAAGGGGCTGCACCCATCGGTGCAGCCCCTCGACTTCTGAAACTTGTTCAGATTATGGTTTGTAGACGGAAAAGGTATATGTGTTTTCTTATCGGATGATAACTTTTGAAACCTTGTTGCCCTGACGGCGGATGTAGAGGCCGTTTTCTGGGTTTTCAACGCGGATACCCTGGAGGTTGAAGTATTCAACGGGAGCGTTTTCGTCGGCCACGATATCGGCTATGCCGCTGTCATCGCCAGAAGGTAGGTTTACGGAAATGAGCTTGCCGTTGGAATTGATGATAAGCTCTTTCTTGGCATTGATGGCCGAGATCATATCTGCTGTGAGGCCGAATGTGTAGGTCATGGTGCCGTCAGCGTTGGTCTTGCTGGAGCTGGTGGCCGCAAGGTCGGTCCAGCTGCTGTTCATCAGCTGTGCATAGTCAACGGCTGCGGTGAAAGTCACAGCGAGCTGGGTAGCACTTTTGGGTAGCACTGTGAATACGTTCGTTCCGCAGAAGCGTTCGCCATAGGCCACTACACCGGCGGGATCGAAAGAACCTGCGCGTTCAACTTTGGTCAGCACACAGCCGCCTTCGCCCTGTACATTGATGTTGGCGCCGCAGTTGTCAAGCATTTCCTGGGTAACGCCCACGATTGCCGAACCGGTGGCGATATCTTTCTGGGCGATCTTGGCGGAGCCGAGGAGGTCGTTCCAGTCAGCGCCCTTGACAATGACCTGAGAACCGCTTCCGGCGGTAGAGAAAGTGTATTTCAGAAGGTCGCCTGCTTTCAGTTTGGAGGCTGGGATGATGGCTCCCTGAGAGCTCCACGAGAGAGTGCATTCGCCTTCCCACAGAAGGTTTTCGTCAACGGTCTTGTCTGTCTCGCAGGTGACTTTGGTCACAGTCATGCCGTAGCCCTGCACGCGCAGACCGTCAGCCTTGATGGCCGCTATATCTTTGGCTCCAAGGGGGCAGTCGGTTTTGCTTGAACCTGCTTCTACCGAAATGCACTGGTAGTCGTTGCCGAGTTCAGTGGCCACATCAAGTGGTGTCCAGCCGGATACGTCTGAGCAAGGTTTGTATTGCCAGTAGGTACATTTGGGATCAAGAGTGTAGTGGAAAGTCAGAACGGCTGACTCATTGCCAAGCACGGTGAGCTCAGACTGTGGGATAGAGAATGACTCTGACCAGCTTGTGCCGAGATTGCAGCTGCCTTCCCATAGGGTTACTTCGGCGGCTGATGCGGAGAGCGCTGCTACGAGAGCGGCTGATGCGAGTAGATGTTTGATCATAAGCGTAAAATGTGATTTAGGTAAGAAGATGTTTTTGATATGGTGTTTTTTAGGTTATTTCAGCGTGTGTGATGTCAGGTCTAAGAGTTTCTGATCGAATGTTATTGGTAATGCTGTTTGATAGGTGAAGTTGATAGGTCAGTCTATTTTTGCAAATTTATGCAAAATTAAACGCTTGATATGATACTATTTTGCCCGATTGATGCACTGTTTTGCATATATGGAAAGAAACAGGCGGTCCGACATATCTGTCGAACCGCCTGCCTCTTTCGATGCGCGCTTCAGGATGGGCTTGAACCAACGACCCCCTGATTAACAGTCAGGTGCTCTAACCAACTGAGCTACTGAAGCTTTGGATATTGTTTTAAGTATGGCGTTTTGCGCTTCAGGATGGGCTTGAACCAACGACCCCCTGATTAACAGTCAGGTGCTCTAACCAACTGAGCTACTGAAGCAGATGCAATTTTTCTTTGGGCTCTCCCTAAATTTGCGTTGCAAAATTACACTGTTTTTTTTAATTATGCAACCTTTTGGCGGAAAATTTGAAAAATTGTTTTATTTTTTTATGCCTTGGAATGTGTGGAGCGGTCACTGCACACACTGGATTTCGTTGTGGAGCAGGTTGAGCACGGTCTGGCCTGCAGCCTGCATGGCGGAGGGATCGATGTTGTCGAGGTTGTCATTGGCTGTGTGCCAGGTCGGGGCAAACGACCCTGTCTCGTCGTTTTTGGTCTCGATGATATCAATTGCCGGGATGCCGGCTTTGTTGAGGAAGATATGGTCATCGACCACGGATCCGCCGTTTTTGTTGATGAAGCGGTCGCCGAAGCCGGAGCGCTCGGCAACGGACCAGACTTTGTCAACGAGCTGGCTGGCTTCTGAGTCGGAGAAAAATTCGCGGTGGAACTTGGCGCCTACGCCGCCTACCATGTCGAAGAGTATGGCATAGCGGGGCAGAGAGTCAGAGGCGTAGGGCATGTTTTCGATCCAGTATTGTGTGCCCAGACACCAGGTGGAGTCATGAGTGGAGAACCCTGAGGCCTGGCCGTAGTCTTCGGCGTCGACAAACAGCAGGTCAACTCCAACCGGAGTTTTGTGCTGGTTGAGCAGGCGGCCTATTTCGAGCAACACGGCCACTCCGCTGGCACCGTCGTTGGCTCCGAGTACTGGCCGCAGGCGGTTTTCCTCCTGAGCGTCAGAGTCGGCCCAGGGGCGGGTGTCATAGTGGGCGAGGAGCAGAATGCGGTCTTTGATTTCCGGTTGATAGGAGCCCATGATATTGCCTATGGGCAGGACATCGCCGTTGAAGGCCTTGACTTCGCCGGTCTGTACGCTGACGTTCTGGGCTCCGTGGCGGGTCAGTTCGGAGACTATATAGTCGCGGCATTTGAGATTGGCGGGAGTGCCTGAAACGCGTGGACCAAAGGCTACCTGACGGCGCACATAGGCATATGCGCTGTCGCGGTTGAATTTGACAGGTTCTTTCAGGCTTTTTTCAGTGCCGCTTTTTTTGTCGTTTCCTGTCTTCGGAGATGTCTTGCAGCCTATGGCTGTGACGACAACGGCAATGCAGAGCATTGCGGTGTAAAAAATTCGTTTCATGTTTCTCCTTTGTTGACTCTGAATTAGATTGGCTTGGTGCCGGTTGT
>Ga0137306_100101_pt1 | contig 86183 bp, 68 predicted proteins | sample Inofroosms_March_FD_97187 | JGI IMG/M metagenome (GOLD analysis project Ga0137306, IMG submission 97187) | Mouse cecal microbial communities from Vienna, Austria - N-Acetylneuraminic and N-Acetylglucosamine D2O microcosms_March | ecosystem: Host-associated > Mammals > Digestive system > Large... | reverse complement strand
CGAAAACACCGTCGTGAAACACCATCTCCACCTTGTCTCCTGCCTCTTTCCTCTTCTGCAGATACTCCAGGGTTCCTTTCTTCCACCTGTATCCCAGATACTCCCCCCTGCTGTATGCATATTCACAGCCGGGATCTCCTCCGATCTGGACCAGACTTCCGTCTGTCCGCCCGTCTATCTTATAAGTCAGGGATTCATGTTTCTTCTTTTTCTTTTCTATCCGGATTTTAATAGGAGTATTTTCCACATAGATCCTGGCGGCGGGATTTTTGTCCCGGAATTTTCCGTAGAGAGCCGCCAGGATCCGGACTCCCCCGCTGCCCTCTTTATAATAAGCCGTCCCGTCGCTGTAGATCTCCACTGCTATGGGCCTGGTGCGGACGTATCCTGCAGGAGGCTTTACCTCTGCCAGAACATAGACTCCCGCCGCCAGCGTCTCCGGGGTCTCCAGGTATCCCGTGGTCTGCTGTCCGTAACCGCTTCCCTGATACTCCGTCTTTTCCATGAGTCCGTCTCTTACAGTGGTAAATGCCTTAAAGTCTCCTGTCCGTTTTCCCTTGTCATCGGTCATGATCACCTGGTCCTCTTCCCGGTACATGGGAGTCCCCGCAGGCGCCAGACCGGTGCAGAGTCCATCCCGGTTATCTCCGTCTGCCTCCCGGATAAATTCTGCCCCCATGGCTTCCAGAAAGGTTCTGGTCCCGGTCACAGGCGTCTCTTTTTCATAAACCGCCGCCCGTCCGGTCCCGTGAGGCGGATTATCCCGCTCTGCCCGGTAAATCCGGAATATGGCCCCGTCGTGAAGCAGATTTTCATGGGTCTCGGAATCCAGTTTCTCGATCCGCAGCCTGTTCTTGTAAGGGAAATCCATGAAGCTTACCTCTGCCGCCCCTTCCCGGTCCCGTTTTCTGCCGTTTTCGGGTATTGCCATGGTCCAGGGCACCAGTGCATGAGAATATTTTCCGTGGATGGCTGTAGAAGCTCCTGTCATGGTCTGTCCCCGCCCCTGTTCGGACACGGAACTGTACCTGTAGATCCTGGATATCCCCTCTCTCCCATCCATGCCTTCGGTCAGATAGTAGGATACCTCACCTCCGGTCCGGTCGTCTTCCGGATTATAATAGTTATGGTAAGGTCTGTACAGACTCTGGGAAAGAGCAAAATAGTCTCCCTTTCCTGCGCCTTCCCCAGCCACAGCGGCGCCGTTGGTTATCCTGTCCAGATCCAGTCCATATTTATAGATTTCAAAATCGCCGTGATAATTATGAGCCCTGATCACATGGTCTTCTTCCCGGAAGCGGATCAGAAACCGGGCCGCCTGATCCTCCGGGCTCTCTTCCCTGCGGTATCGGTAGAAACTGTTCATACTCTTCTGTCCCGAAGGCCTGCTATCCTCCTCATAGACAGAGGGGATCAGGATCTCTTTCGGCCGGTCAGTGTCATATTCCCGGTTTGCCAGATCCCCTTCCATAAACTCCAGAGGCTGCTGTTCCACCACAACGTAGGTTCCGTAAGGAAGATATCCGGAGATTCCATAACAGCTGCCGCCTTCTTCTGTATCTGCAGACAGGGTCCTGGTGTCTTTGTCCTTTCCTCCTCCCTTTTCACTGTCCCAGGGGACAGCGTACAGGCGGTCCAGGTCATACTCAAAAAAGGGCCTGAGATAATTCCGGCTCTTCTCGATAGCCTGCCGCAGCGCCCTGTCATAGATCTGATCGCTGTAAGCCGCCAAAGCTTCCGTCTCCCCTGCCTCCCGGGTCAGTTTCCTGACCTCCTGTTCCAGATACCAGTTAATGGCAAACTGCCGCACATTGTCTGATGCCTCTGCGTTTTCTTCCGCTTCCCGGCAGCGGTTCACCCTGTTGCCCAGAGGGCGATGAGACGTAAAACCAGGGACGGGGCCATCCCATTTGTCCCGGTTTGCAGTGTAAATAGCGTCAAAAAACTTTTCATAATTAAGGACTCCGTTTTCCGTCTCCAAAAGCCGGGTATACCCGGATGAAGGGTTGTCGGCGATCAACCCTTTTTCTGTCTTATAGAGAACCGGATCTGCCTGGACGCTGTTCAGATGGTCCTTATACAGGGGATCTGTTTTGTGCGGTACTTTCGTATCATATCTGACCACAGCTGCCGGAAAGGACCTGCGGACAGAACCGGGATCCACTTCTCTCCCTTTCCGGTCCACCCATACAATCTTTCCCTCCGGGTCTCTGTAAAGCCGCTGAAGGTTAGACTTGAGATAAATCTTAAACCGAAAACCATCCAGAGCCCTTTCTCCTCCCTCTTTGTCCCTGACAGATTTGTCGATCCTCACCGGCTGCCGGATAATCCGTTCCTCTACGGTTATCGGATGGTTCCGGGTCCCTTCTCCCGGCCTTTTATCTCCGTCCTGAAAATAAAACTCCTGTCCCGGATAAGCCAGACTGACCGGCCGGACATAGAGGCCGTCTCCTGACAGACGCTGATCCTCATAATCCAGACAGACCATAACTCCCGCTTTCAGGGCTCTCAGGGCATAGTCCCCCGCTCCCATCCTGTCCCCTTCACGAAATCCCGAACCAGGAGGCAGAAGCTTCAGTTCCTCCTGTCCCAGGATCACTTCCTTCCGGGGAAGGACCAGTTTATAGACGGTCTCTCTCCCCGTTTCTCTGTCGCTGTGAAAAACTCCGTAGGCATCTGTATAGCTTCCCTGTCCATGGGCGATGAGAGCTCCATCTTTTTGTCCCACAGCCACGGGAGTCCATGTATCAATCTCCCGGCTTTGGGAGACAGGCAGCTTTTTCTCCACCCACTCAAAAGCCTGAAGAGCATTGCCGTTTTTGTCCCGGAGAATTTCTCCTTTTTTATAATATACATTTCTCTTTACGGTCCGGGATCTGACGGTGCCGTCCCCCTCTACGACCCCGTCGCTTACGAGAACTGCGCTGCACCGGTACATGCCCAGAATCTGCCAGGAGCTGAAATTCTCCCACGTCCCGAATCCATGGTCTTCCGGCATATTGGAATAGGTGACATACGCCCATCTGGGACTTTTTCCAGGGTCGTCGGGGATCCACGGCAGCCGGTGACAGATCATGCTTTCTTCTTCACTCCCCATAAGGACAATATAGTTCTCCGGATTGCCCGCGACCCCTGCATAGAGAGAAAACACCCAGCCGCCGTCTGTCTCTTCATACCCGTCAATTCCTCCGAAACTGTACCAGGGATTTTCACAGTAAAAGTCTACCAGAGAGAGTATGGCATCGGCCGCGGTCAGTTCCCGTCCGTCTTTCGTTTTTTCAGGAAGCTCTGTTTTCACAACCGGATATCCGTAAACCGTCCTTAATGCCGGTTCCCCCGGTTCTGTCCCTGACAGTCCTTCCGGGTCGGGATAACCCTGGCGGACTCCCCTGTCATAGATTCCCTCTGTCATATCTGAGTACCTGGATTTTCCCTGAACCGTCTTTTTTGGCGTCTGATAGCCGTTGGCCCGCAGAATTGCCTCCACCTTCATCTTGATATAGAGAAACTGCCTGGACTTTTCCCCCTTCAGATCAAGCCTTTTCCCGTTTTCTCTCTGCCCCGGTTCCTCGTTAAGAATCTCCTCTGCAGTCTCTTCACAGATACTCTGTATCGAAGCCCTGCCCATGGAAGTCACCGTCCTGCTGACTGCCGCCTCTTCTGTCATAAAACTTCCATCCGGATTCAGCTTCGGGTAAGCGTCATCTCTGTCGGCTGTCTGATACACCGGCTGTCCCAGAGCATCATAAAGATACCTTTTTTCCATCTGTCCCGTTCCGGCCAAAAACTCCGTGTTCTCAGATGAGCAGTCTTTCCGGTACAGCTTTGTCCCCTGAGGAAATCGTGACAGGATCATATCATAGCCCTTTTCTGCTGTTCCCCGGGACGTCACCACAAAATTTATCACATTGGCCATGGTGTCTTCTTCCTGCCCCAGAGACTGAGGTTCTACATAAGGAGCTGTCGTAAGAGCCGCCGATCCTTGCCCCCGGGGAACCGACACATCCAGACTGTAGCCATAGTTGCTCACCTGATCGCCGCGGCCGTTCACCGAAAGTTCGTACCCTTCTGAGCGGCTTAATTCTTTGATATAATAATTTCCCAGAAACAAAGGTCTGCCGATCCAGCAGTTTCCGTTTGCCCCTGTAAGATCTGCATAGCTTCTGGTATACCTGTGATCTCCCCGGTAGTCATCCTCCTCATGGTTTCTCGTATACAGGTTTTCAGGAAACTGGCCGTTCCATCCGTCTTTTCTCTCCACGATCTTACCGGCGCCGTAATCATATGTATGGCCGGGAGCTTCGGTAATCGCCATAAAAGATGCCTCTCCTTCTTTATCCGTACATGCCACGGCTGCCAGATCATTCTGCCGGAACACGATCCCTGTGGTCCCGTCAGGGTGGACCAGATCCTGAGCCGCAAACAGTCCGTAGACGGCCCCCTCCAGAACCGCGTCTCCCTGGGTCTCTCCCGGTGACAGTTCCATATCCTGTTTGCGGATATGGATCTCCCCTTCTGTCCTGTGGTCGTATATCCTGAAAGCCTCCTCCTCCCCATCCATGCCGCTGCTGTGGGAATACCTGTCCGTCGGCCCCGGCTTGTTCTCCTCCCCGCAGCCGGCGGACCACAGTGCCTCCTGGTATGCCTTGGAGAACAGGCCGGAATCTTCCCTCCCTCTCCAGGGACCTGCCTCTCCCTGGCGGCTCATGGTCCGGGCCCGGCTTTTTGCAACAGAAAAGAGGAAAGACCGGTTTCTCCCGGCTTTCGACGGAGTAGAAGGAGTTCCGACAGAAGCTCTGTCACCGTCAGACTCTGTAGCCTGAAAGGTTTCACGAAGTCCGGCCAGAACCGGTTCTCTCACGGTCCCATCCATTTTCATGCTGTGGATCTGCTGTGTATAATAAGTCACTGTCTCCAGCCCTTTCTCCGGCTCTGCTTTCTCCTGCTGCGGCTTTGCAGGATCTGCTGCCGCTGTCGCAAAACAGCCTGTCACCGATTCGCTGTAACCCCCTCCGAATACGGAGTTGGCCCCGTTCTGAGAAGAGTCTGTGGTGATGATCTCTATGGGAATGTGGTCTTTATGCCCTCCGTGAAGGATATAACCTTCTCTTGCGGCGGTTTCTGCAAACGTGTAACTGTATCTCATGGAGATAAAGACAGCATAAGTTTCCTCACAGTCCTGTCTGCAGCCGGATCTTTCATATGCCTCCTCCGGCTGCGCGCTTTCTGCGGGGCCGGCCTGAACACAGTCTCCCGTCTCTGCCGCCGCCCGGATCTCATCATAGTCTACCTCCTCCATAAGCCAGTGAAAATGTACCCCTCTCCGGTCTCCTTCTGCCTTTTCCCGGCAGTCTGCCTCGCAGCCAAGCCACTTAGCAGCCAGTTCTCCGTTGACTGCCCTGGCCTCAAGGATCTCCGGCTCATTGATCACCTCTCCTGTCTCATCATCGATCTCTTCTTCTGGAACCTGTACAAATACAGGGGCCGGATGACCGTCACAGAAGGTTTTGTCATAGTGATACCCTTTCTCGAACCTGTATTCTCCATGGCCGTCCCGATCCGTGCGGACAGAGGCCGCCCGTCTGAAGCCATCCCACCACACCGGGCTGTGGGTGATGCCTCCGGCGTAATCTCCCCCGCCTTCATAGATCTGTACCGGACCGTCTCCTTCCCGGTTTACCTGTTCTCTGTCGTCAAACCGTTCATACAGGTCAAAAACAGCACCTTCCAGAGGATTGCCGGTCTCATGATCATATTTATAGAGCTGCACCCGATAATCTGCTTTCATATCCTCCTCATGGCGGTATATCTGAAACTCCAGGCTTCCTCCTGTTTTTGCTCCCGCCGCTTTTGCCTGCCTACCGCCTATGATCCCGTACCATGCTGCCGGAACCGTCTTAAGTTCCAGCCGTACATTTCTCTGATGGTCCTCCAGGGGATGGAACAGGTCCCCTGTCACATGAGTCCCATAACATTGAACGCATTTCCACACTTCAATGGAATCTGTATAGCAGTCGTCGGGAGAACCGTAACCTCCTGCCGCTGATTCATACTCTGTTCCCTCCGGATCAAATTTCAGATACAGAGGTCCTGCTTCCGGATCAGGGTTGGTAAAACGTATGCCGGTTCTGCTTTTCTCCGCATTCCATCCGTTTATGGTCCCTTCCTGCCAGTTTTCGCCGTCTGCGGACAGTTTCAACGGAACCTTCGCCAGAAAATCTCCGTCATTCCCTGACGGATCAAATTCCAGCACAAATCCTCCATCCTGTGCAATCCCGGCCACGGCCTCAGACAAGGAAACCGCATCCCTGAGGAGGAACGGGATCTCCTGGCCGCCCTTAGTCCGGCTGCTTCCTCTCAAAAGTCCGGCCAGCCTCAGATATTCCTCCTCATGGTCCACGACAAAATCCAGCCAGTCATACTTTCTGCGGACCTCCGCCGAATGAAGTACCCCCTTCAGATCCGCCTCTGTCACTGCCCTGTCGATTCTTCTCAAGCCTGCTGCCTCCGCCTTCCGGTTAATAGCCGCCACGGCTGCGGCCGCCTCTTCTTCCTGCTCATAGGCAGAGAGAAATGACAGAAGAGCCCAGAAAATAACAGGCCTCTCCCCGGCCTCTGTCTCCGCTTTTGTACTTACCCGTGTATACCGGTCTCCTCTGGAGCACACGCCGTTGGAAGCATACCCGTTTCCGTCAATACAGTAATAGTGCCAGTCCCCGCTTCCTGCCGCCACGATCTGCCCCTCTGCCAGTACATCTTTCGGAAAAGTCCATGGAGTGATGACCGCCACTGTCAAGGCAAGGCTCAGAAGACATGCGGTCTGTCTGCGAACCTCTTTTTTCATCTGATCTGCACCTCGTTTTCCACGATCCAGGCTCCCTCATCGTTTACCATAAAACCGTCCGGGGTCATCCTGTTTTTGTACAAAGCTCCTCTCCAGCCATCGGAATGTTCCTGGAAATAATAGCACCGGAGCTGTCCGTCTTCTCCTGGGATCCAGACCCAGCCGGTCATCATCCGCCCCAGAGTACGGTCGGAGACAGGGTTCAGATAATATCTGTATCCGTCCTGATCCTGAAACCAGCCGGTCACCATGTGTCCGTCAGGATCAAAGCGGAACCAGTCAAAGAGACTTTGACCCAGCGCCGGGTCCGCATAAGGATTCTCGATATAAACCCACTGATCCCGGCATGGCTGCCCGTCTGTCTGAAAAATCCAGTACCCGTCTTCCGTCCTGATCCACTGTCCCGGTTCCGCCGTCAGGAGGGGAGTACCGGACAGAGGAACCTCCGGACCGTTCCCGGTGAACCCCTTCTCTTCTGTCAGGCCGGCTGTCACACCGCTGCCCGAACCGACTCCCGGGCCCCCGGCTCCGCCGTTTCCTGCACCGACCCCCGGACCTCCGGCTCCGCTGCTTCCCGCACCGACTCCCGGACCTCCGGCTCCGCTGTTTCCGCCGCTGCCGCCGGGGCCTCTGCCTGAATTGCTTCCGGACCCGCCCCCCGAGCCTCCTGACCGGCTGGTCATATCTCTGGCCGTTGCATGAAGCTTTATCTCCACGGGAACCTCCAGCCCGCCTCCGGCCGCTGCCCGAACCTCTACTGTCCTGGTCTCCTCCGCCGTTCTTGTTCCTGACGCAAAAGCCTTATCTAACAGCTGCCGGATCCATGAAGATTCCTTCTGCGGCTCTGCGATGCCCTCCTCCGACACTGCCAGCACCTCTGCGTCCCCGCTGGTCCAGGCGATGCTGCGGTCGTAGGGCCTGTACTCTTCCCCTTCCGGGCACTCCGGAAGTACTTTTGCTTTAAGAGTCCCGGGTTCAAAGCCCCGGTACTCCAGAACGGGAGACCGGCTGCTTCCCGTTTTTGTCACCGTCAATTCATACTCTGCCTGTCCCGCTTCTGCCAGCAGCTGTTCCGGCAGTATCTCTGTCTGATCATCCGTGACAAACCGGATGGTCACGCCGCATTCTGCCGAAATGATCCCGTGTGTCTGATCCTCCGACGTGGCGGTTATGGTTTCATAGCGGACGGCACTGCCTTCCAGTTTTCTGTAAGGGTCTTTCCCTTTGATCTCGTTGTCCGCCCGGATCACGTTCTGGATCCAGGCAGGATTGGCCTTTCCCACCGGGTCGAACCTTACGTCAACGGCACAGTTTTCCTGATTGTTTCCTGACGGATGGAGGGTCAGGATCTGACCGCTCTCCCTGTCCTTCCAGGATACATTTTTATAAAAAGGCTGCTCCGGATACAGCTCTGCCGCCAGAATGGGAGAAACGCTGCAGGTAATGGTTTCCTCCGGGTTCTTCCGGTCTCCTTTCAGAGTTCTGGTGACGGTGCAGATCATCTGGCCATGGTTTAAGTTCAGTCCTTCCACTCTTCTGGTGGTGTGATCCAGGATCTGCAGCGTGACCGTGACCTTACAGTTCCCGTAAACCGCCTGATTGTCCGCCGACGTATCCGGGTTAGAGGCTCCTGTCACTACTGCCTCCTGACGATACACCACAGGACTTATAGCCTGACCGTATCCGGAGTCCGCCTGTTTTCCTTCCTCCCTGTTTAAAATTCCCCGGATAAAGCTGCTGTTGAGATCAGGCATGATCCTGGCATCCTCCGCGGTGTAGCCCGACGGCGAGGTGAGAGTCAAAAGGTCACTGTCATCTACGGACCATTTTATAGTGCGGTCTGCCGTGCTTCCCGCCACATTGTGCTCCCCGTGGATTCTGACAGGCTGTACCTCTGTGGCCGTATCCAGGCTTCCGTTGATATATCTGGCTATGAGAACGCCTCCCTGATCCCTGACTTCCGTGACGGTCCGGGGATGCTTTCTGTCCCCCAGCCTGGTCTGTGTTACGGAGATCACGGTCTCCGCCGGATCCATGCCGATCTCTGTAGTCACTTTCACATATTCCGCATGAATCTGGGTGTCGCAGGAAGGCATGGGAAAACTGTAGCCTCCTCCGCTGACATAAGTCATGGGAACCTTTTCCCCTTCTTCATTCATATAAGTGGGCGGCCGGACTCCTGAGGGCTGCGAAGCATCGGCGGCCATCTGATACCGGCCTGTTTCCGTGTTCCTGGCTGCCGTAGCCACTGACACGGTGGCTCCCGGAGCCACGGCTCCGCTGTGGTCCTTGTCTATGGTCCTGTAATAACTGCTTGTCCCTGCCGGGATAGCCGTGAGAACCGCCACATCCGTATCATAAGTCCCGTTGGCATTAGCCGCATCGATCCTGGGTACGGACAGCAGGTAGCCTTTCACCGGCTCCCCCTGATATCCGGGGGCAAAATGATCCGGCCTGGCCGGAGAGCTTCCGTCCAGTTTCAGAGCCGTAAAAAACCGGACGCCCTCCTCCAGCTCTTCATAGAAATACCGGTCACCGCTGCCGGTTTCCGTCATGCCCGCCACAGTCACATATCTGATACCGCTGCTGGTCCAGTAGCCGACATGGGCTGACCTGGTAAATGTGTTGTCCCCATCCTGGCTGGAGCCGAAGACCTTTTTCGCCTTTCCCGACGTGTTGGTAAACAGATAGGAAAGATTGCTGCCTTTGTCTGTCCCGTAGGTAAAGGGTCCCCGTCGCATGCCGATAAAAGTTCCTTCCCTGGAGGCTGCCCCGTTGTTGGTCCGCCCGATATCCCCGGCAAATCTGGCCACCATCAGATCACCGCTTTCATACAATCCCACCATACCGCCTACAGCCTTGCCCCCGCTGCCTCCTATGGTGCCGTCCACATAAGAGTTATAGATTCCGGACTGCTTCATGCGCCCTGTGATGCCTCCTGTATAACCCTTTCCCTGAATCCTGTCTCCGTTTCCGTCCTGGGTCATGACCACATTATCTACAAGATCGCTGTTTACGATCTGACCTGCAAGACCACCTGTGTAACTGCTCCCTCCTTCTGACAGGACTGAAACCCCCCGGGCACTGCAGTTTTCTATCAGGACGCGGCCCGCTTTACCATCTGCCGCTCCCGTCAGTCCCCCCGCGTCCCCCCGGGCTCTCACATATCCGGACACCTGAACTTCAAAGATTTCGGAATCTCCCGTTATGGTTCCCGCCAGGATCCCCGCCTTGTCTCCCCCGTAGATTTCTGCATCCTCTATGCGGAGATTTTTTACACATCCTCCGTCTATGAGGCCGAACAGTCCTGCATAGTCCGCCAAAGTTCCCTCCCGGCAGATTCGAAGTCCTGATATCGTGTTGCCGCAGCCGTCAAAAGTTCCCGAAAAGCCCCGGGTCACCGGTTCCCCTATGTCTTCCTCGTCCTGATACCAGCCGATGGGATTCCAGCTCCCGCCGTTTATATCCAGATTTCCCATATCTATATCCTGAGTCATCTGAAAGTATTTCCCCCGAAAATCCAGGCCGTCCGTCACTGCCTGGGACAGGCCCATAAGGTGGGACAGGCTGCTGATCTCGTAAGGACGCTCCCTGGTGCCCAGCCCCGGGAAATCCATATCTCCCTGCCACTGGTCCCACAGATCACCTGTGGAAGAAATGTCCAGCAGCCTCTGTGCCGCTCCAAACATGATCCCCGAAATATCAGAGGGTCCAAAAACCGTTGTCTCTTCTTTTTCGGGAACAGAAGGAGTACCCGGCTTCTGTTCTTCTCTTCCGGCATCTCCCGGAGTCCCCTGTGCGTCTGCATTTATCCGGGAAAAACAGCCGTGCCTTTCCCATGGACTCGGCTCAGCCCCGTATCCCGGCAGCCCCATAACACCAGTCTGCAATATCACGGCAACAGCAGCCATACCGGTTATGAAAACCCATCCTTCTCGTCTTCTTCTCATAAAATCCTCCTTAATCAGTTATGTTAATGACACCTGCAACGCCTGTTAACACACACTAATACTGCCTCACCGCAAATACGGGCCTGACTCCCACGGTCCCCGTGGCCCCCAGTTCCGGGTCCTCCGGGTTTTCTTTTATGCTTATGGGATGCGGCCGGATATTTCCCCTGACCAGATCCACTACATAGGCCATGTCTCCTCCTTCTTCCGTTTTCTCCTGTGCCGGGGTTCTCAGCCAGTAGCTTTCACAGAATGTCCCCCACTGGCTTTCCGGATTCTCCTCTTCCGAGCCTTCAAACCTCCACAGCCACTGACGATACCTGAGAGCCTCGTCCACGGACAGCAGAAAGATATGGTCCGACATGGACTGTTTTCCTGTGTAGACCGGCCTCAGGCCCAAAGCCTCCAGCTGGCTGAAGCTTCCTTCCACGGTGCTGCCCTCATAGGCATATTCCTGGCCCACGGGAATCATTTCTGTCTCCCCGAAATCCTCCCTGCAGTCTGTAAGCCATCTGCGGATACGGGAATATTTGTAGGAACCGGTATCTCCGAAGGAAACCACCGGCCCCGGACAGAACCGATATCCATAGGTCCCGTCTTCTTTCTTATCGTAAAGATATTCTGAGCCAACGTCTGCCGGGATCACCGTATCACACAGAAACAACGCTTTCTGTCTGTCCCGGTCTGTCTCGTCTCCGTAGTTCTGGTCAATACACCGAAAACGGTATGTGACGCCGTCCATGGTCCTCTCCTGTATGTCTCCCAGGTTCCAGTGCCTCTTCTCTTCTCCTGTCCATACAGGATCTTCTGTCTCCTCCTGCAAAACTTTCAGGATCTGAAATCTGACGATTGTATAGAGATCGTCTTCCAAAGGCACCTGCTGCTCCGTTGTATGGGAATATACCACCTCTTCTCCAAAGGTCTCCGCCAGTACGGTACCCTCCGGAATATGGTTTTTCCCGATGACGTAAAAGGCGGCCTCCTGCCCCGGAAGGAGACGGCTGGCTGCAGATTTCAGCCGGAGGCCGCAGCTGTCTCTGTCTGTCACCAGAAAGGCCGAATCCGGTATTTCTTCCGGATTTATTCCCCGGAAGGCACCTTCCTCTTCTCTGGCCATGCTGAGCCATTCTTCCAGAAGCTTCCGTTCTTCCTGCCACGGGTCTGATTCCTGCCCCGTCTCTCCTGTCTTTATATATTCCACATAAACGATCCTGTTCTGAGGACCTTCGATTGTAACAATATAAGGGGATTGCTGTTTTGATTTCCAGATATATCCCTGAGAATCCGTGATCTGAGTTTGAAAATAGATTGTGAGACTGCCGCCGTCCTCTATGGTTCCGCTTCTCGGCGGCATCAAATGTGTCTGATGTGTTTCTGAATCTGCAAAACGGATCTGCCAGTTTACCTGTTCTCTGGCGGCCTTGTCTCCGGTCTCTGTTCCGCCGGTGCCAACGTTGCTTTCTCCGGCTCCCCTTCCTTCGCCTCCGCCGCCGTTTCCTCCGGCTTCCGTTCCTTCGCTTCCGCCTCCGTTTTCTCCGGCTTCCGTTCCTCCACTTCCGCCGCCGTTTCCTTCCTCTTCTGTTCCTTCGCTTTTGTCAGCCTCCGTTCCTCTGCCGGTCCCGGTTTCCGTTTTACCTCTTCCTCCGGTCCCGGTCTCTCTCCCGCTGCTTCCTCCGCCGCTCTTTTTTACTCTCGTTTCCCTGTTTTCCCCGCTGATTCCCGCCGGATCCTTCGTCTGGATCCCTCTGCCGGAATGATATACCGGATTTCCTGACTCATCTGTCCAGGCCCCGCTTTTATTCACCCGGTAGTGGTCCGGCGTCTCCTCGTCTGCATACATGGCTCCCCATGGATGAGACTTATCCGCCTGTTCTCCCAGATAATAGCAGAAGCCGTCTATCCACTGCCAGCCTGTCATCATCCTGCCTTTCGTTCCGTCGGACACAGGATTCAGAAAATACCACCTGCCGCCCGTGTCCAGATACCATCCTGTTTTCATGACACCCTTTTCATCAAATCGATACCACTCTCCGTCGATCTGCCTCCACACAGACCTTAATGGCTCTTTACCCTCTTCCGTACAGTACTGCCACCGGGTTCCATCCGTCTGCCACGCTCCCCAGGCCAGAGATCCCCGGCCGAAAACCATACCGGCTGCGCAGAAGCAGACTGCCGTCGTCTTACATAACTGTTTCCTCATGATCCTCCTTTCTGTGGCAAACCGCTTATGCCGCACCGAAACAGAATCCATCCGACATAACCCGTTTGCTCAAAAATATCTTAAGTTAAATACGATTAGGAAAATACCGGCCGATCAGGCCTCTGTATGACATGGTCTCCATGCCACAGACAAATCAGGAATGAATTTCCTGGAATGTGGTTGTTATAATATCACAATTTTTGCATAATAGCAAGCACTTTTTGCATTTTTTCAGCAGAAAGGGCAGGCCCTGATTCACTGCCTGCCCTTTTCCCCGTCATAATCTTTATAATGAATATCCACCTGCCTGTATGGGATCACCACCGATGCCTCATCGAAGGAAAGCTTGATCTTCTCCGTCAGCTCCCATTTGACATTCCAGTAATCTCCCGTGGCCACCCAGGCTCTGCCTCCCAGCAGAACGGCGTTCTCACTGAGACTGTCCACAAAAACCAGGATCCCTTCTTCTTTCCTGACCAGCGGGTGGTCCTCAAACAGGCTCTCCAGGATCTCCTTGGCTTTTTTCAGATCCGACTCATAGCTGATACCCACTTTGATCTCCAGCCGTCTTTTTTCCTGAGCCGTCACATTGGTCAGGCTGTGATTGGACAGGGAACCGTTGGGAAGGATCACCTGCCTGTTGTCCATGGTGTTCAGGGTCGTGTACACCAGGCCTATGGCTGACACGGTGCCTTCTTCCGTGCCGCAGATAATATAGTCGCCGATCTTAAAAGGCTTCAGGAGGAGCAGTGCCACTCCTCCTGCAAAATTTCCCAGCATGTTCTGGAGGGACAAGCTGAGGGCCAGGCCGGCAGAACCCAGAAGGGCGATAATCGAGGCAGAACTGATCCCCAGTTTCTCCGCCGCGACAAAGATAGCCAGCGCGCAGATACATGCGTACACGGCGGACAGAAGGAATTTTCTCAGAGAAACTTCCATGTCCATCCGTCCAAATGTCTTTCCCATCATCTTCTGTATGATCCTGGCAATGCGGAACCCGATGATCAGGATAATCCCGGCAGCCAGCAGACGGTATCCCAGAGTGATAAGACCCGGCAGCCAGCTCTTCATGGTGTCTAATATCACGTCAGGCTTCAGCTGCTCCAGATCCTGCTGTACCTCGGCCGCGATCTGCCCCCCATCTCCTGTCAGTTGTACTGTCTCATACCAAATCATACTGTTTCGTCTCTCCTGCATGATCCACGGCAGAGGGCCGCGGTCCTTTTATTTCTCCGGCTTTTCAGAGGCCGGTTTTTTTCCGGCTTTCGCCGGTTCTGCCGCTTTCTTCTCGACTTTCACCGTCTTTCCGGCCTTCACCGGCTTCTTCGCCGCTTCCGGAGCCTTCTTCGTCTCCTTCACCGGAGTACAGCTGAAGATCTGAACACCCAAAGGCGCCAGCTGGATCCTGATAGATTCCTCTCTTCCTCTGCATTCTTCCGCCTTGGAGGTCTTTACCCTGGGATTGCCCACACCGCAGCCGCCGAAAGCAGCACTCTCGCTGTTGAGGATCTCTTTGTACCTGCCGTGGAAAGGCACGCCCACCTGGTAATCGTCATGCTGAACCGGAGCAAAATTGCAGACTACCAGAATGGTCTCCTCCGGCTTTTTGGTCTTTCTCACAAAAGTAACGATATTGTCCTGGCTGCTGGTACAGTCCATCCACTGGAAACCGTCGGGATGATAATCCATCTCATAGAGGGCCGGAGCGGTCCTGTACAGATGATTCAGAGCCTTTATATACTCTCTGGTCTGTTTATGGATATCATACTCCAGCAGATTCCAGGGCAGGCTCTCATTCTCGTTCCACTCGGAGATCTGTCCCATATCCTGGCCCATGAACAGAAGCTTCTTGCCCGGATGAGTCATCATAAAACCGTAAGCCGCTCTCAGATTGGAGAATTTGGCCTCAAAGGTCTCTCCCGGCATCTTGCCTGCGATAGATCCCTTGCCGTGGACCACCTCGTCATGGGAGAATACCAGGATAAAATCCTCGCTGTAAGCATAGAGCATACTGAAGGTCAGCTCTCCGTAATGATGGCAGCGAAAATAAGGATCACACTGCATATACCCCAGGAAATCATTCATCCAGCCCATGTTCCATTTAAAGTCAAAACCAAGAGAACCGTTCTCCACATCTCCCGTGATCTGAGGCCAGGCCGTAGACTCCTCGGCGATGAGCATGGCGCCGCCGGACTGTTTCCTGAAAATAGAGTTCAGATGTTTTAAGAACTCCACTGCCTCCAGATTCTCGTGACCGCCGTAGATATTGGCCACCCACTCTCCCGGATTCTTGCCGTAATCCAGATACAGCATGGAAGCCACCGCATCCATCCGGATACCGTCGGCGTGATATTTCTTGGCCCAGTACAGCGCATTGGCGATGAGGAAGTTGGACACCTGAGGCCTGCCGTAGTTGTAGATCAGAGTGCCCCAGTGAGGATGAGCTCCCTGCCTGGGATCCCTGTGTTCATAGACGCAGGTACCGTCAAAGCAGGCCAGCCCTACCAGATCCCTGGGGAAATGAGCCGGGACCCAATCCAGGATCACGCCGATGCCCTGACCGTGAAGATAGTCCACAAAATACTGAAAATCATCGGGCGTGCCGTAGCGGCTGGTAGGCGCATAGTAGCCTGTCACCTGATATCCCCAGGAAGCGTCCAGGGGATGCTCCATAACCGGCAGCAGTTCCACATGGGTGTATCCCATGTCCTTCACATAGACAGCCAGCTTCTCGGCGATCTCCCGATAATTGTAAAACTCGCTTCCCACAATATCCTTGCCGTTCTCGTCCTGCTCAAAAGGCTTGCGGATCCAGGAGCCCAGATGCATCTCATAGATAGACATGGGCGTCTGCTTCCTGTCCGCCTTTTTCCGCTCCTTCATCCATGCATCATCCGTCCACTGATAACGGTTGATGTCCCAGACAATGGATGCATTATTGGGGCGCAGCTCCGTATAGTTGCCATAGGGATCCGCCTTCAGCATAGCATCCCCGTTCTTCGCCTTCACCTCGTATTTGTAGACGATTCCCACATCAAGTCCCGGAATGAACAGTTCAAACACGCCGGAGTCCCCCAGCCTTCTCATCTGGTGACGCCTTCCATCCCACATGTTGAAATCGCCGGTGACGCTGACCCGTATGGCGCAGGGAGCCCAGACCGCAAAATAGACGCCTGATACCCCTTTGATCTCCATCTTATGAGCGCCCATTTTCTCGTAGACGTCATAATAGACCCCCGCTTCAAATTTTTTCAGACCGGCCTCGTCAAACAGAGGACCATAGGCATAAGGATCACCCATTTCCTCCGTGGCGCCGTTGTCATAGGTCACTGCCAGCGTATAATCCGCCATGGTCTTCCTCGGGATCAGAACCGCAAAAAATCCCGGATCATCCATAAGCTCCATGGGATATTCTTTGCCGCCGGTCTTCATCTTCACTGATACGGACGCTGCCGCAGGGATAAATGCCTGCACCAGGAGGCCGTTATCCGTCAGATGAGGCCCCAGAAGCCTGTGCGGATCCGCGGCCTCCGAATAGACCAGCTCTTCGATCCCCGCCCAGTCCATCATGTCATACAATATTTTGTCCATAATTGTTCCCCCTTTTTCGTTTTTGCCACCGCTGTTTCTTATTATTTTACCATTATTTCAAGACTATTACAACGAAAAACAGACTTTTTTCGCACGATTATATTGTCCCGGGCCGTCATTCTGTCTTTCTGTGATATGCCAGCATCAGATCTACCATGCGGCCGTATGTTTTCACGCCCTCTTCCTGATTGTTGATCTTCAGGTAAGTATCATTCATCTGATTGGACACCTCAGCCACCTTTCCCTCGTACTGATTCCAGAATGCATTGTTGGCTCTCAGATCCTCTGCCGCCCGGGGGACGAGACGGCCGTAGAGTTCCCTGTAGCTCTCCATATCCTGTCTGGCCAGGGCATTGGTGGCATAGACCCAGCCTGTCAGGTAGCCGCTGTACTGAAAAGCTCTGTGATCCGACCCGATACATGCCAGATAACCGATAAAATTAGCCTCGTCCTCTCTCATGTAACCTCTCAGATGGGACAGCTCATGGCAGATGGTATGGGGGATGTTGTAGTCCGTCATCTGCCGGTTGTAGTTAGCCTCCAATGTAAACGGGGAGTAGATGCCGCTGAGCTGCTGCACGGACAGGATCCACGAGACAGTCACCGGTTTCGGTCTGGGGTAATAGCCGGCAAGCCCGGGATACTCTTCTCCCAGTTGTGACATGGCCTGCTGTCCCCAGATCCTCCACTCTCTGTCATAAGCTTCCTCAGCCGCCGTCTCATTGACCTTCTCCGTCAGGTACTCGCACAGTTCCTTCAGTTCCCGGACAGAAGACTGGCGCACCTCAAGAGCCAGCTCGCTGGAAAAGGGCCTGCGGTAATAATTGATGCCGCACTGGTAAGTATACAAAAAGGCGGCAAGCCCCACCACCATCAGGGCCCGGGATGCGACGGCCTTCCACTGTTTCCTGCGGCGTATCCCATACCAGACGGAGACTGCCGCCAGACCATAGAGCCCCAGTTCCGCCACGGACACCGGAAACAGTCCCCATAATCTCCCTGCCGCTGCCACAATTACCGAATACACATGAACCGCATACCAGCTGCCGAACCCCTGAAAAGTCCTGGCTGCAAACTGCCCGGCCGCCGCCAGGGCCAGCAGCATGGCTCCGGCAAACACACATTTTTTATCAGATTCTCTCATGGGCCCCTCCTTACGACATATTTTACCACATCCCTCTCTCCTGTTTCACTAAAAAAATTCTTACCATTTCCTAAAAGTCCTTGCACAAAAAGGGGAAGTCATTTACACTAAAAAAGATAAGACAGAAAGAAGGTATGTTATGAAAGATCATCCGGAACAAACGAATAACGAAACCACCGAAGAGCCAAAAGAAAAGTTTAATTTAAAAGAAGAGATCATCAACTGGATTCAGATTCTGGTGACTGCCGCCCTGATCGCTTTTGTTCTCAACCGGTTTATCATCGCCAACAGCAGAGTCCCCAGCGCCTCCATGGAAAATACCATCATGACCCATGACCGTGTCATCGGATCCCGTCTCCATTACTACTTTGAAGATCCTGAGAGAGGCGATGTGGTGATCTTCTATTTCCCCGACGATGTCACGGAAAAGACTTATTATGTGAAACGCATTATCGGAATGCCGGGAGATGTGGTGGACATCCGGGACGGCCATGTGTACCTTAACGGTTCCGACACTCCTCTGGATGAACCCTATATCAGGGAGCCCATGGAAACCCCCGTGGAACTCCACTACGAAGTTCCCGAGGGCTGCTATTTTATGATGGGAGACAACCGAAACTACTCTGCCGACTCCCGGTTCTGGCATAACACCTATGTCAGAAAAGAGAAGATCGTAGCCAAAGTGCTGTTCCGGTATTTCCCCAGCATCGGAGCCATCCGATAAACCATGGCTTCTACATCTGATACACCATCACCATCAGAGGCATGGTCACGATACACAGCAGGGTAGTCGCCACATTGATGGCGCTGGCATAGTCCGCGCCCTTGCCGTATACCTGGGCCATCTGGGTGATGGTGGAGGCCGAAGGCGTAATGGTTGCCAGAAGCGTGATCAGCAGGATGGTCTGCCCTGCAGGGACCATCCCCGCCAGACCGCTGAATTTCAAAAACAGGATGTTGAGGAGGGGATAGGCTATGAGACGCACCCCTGTCATCACCCACAGCCTCCTGTAAGAGGTCAGTTTTTTCAGATCCATGTTTCCGATCAGCATCCCTGTGACGATCATAGCCGCCGGTCCCACCATGCTGCCTACGGTATCGACAGAATCCTGCAGGACAAAGGGCAGCCGGATCCGGCAGATAAACATCAGGATCCCCGCAAAGATAGAGATCATATTGACATTTGTAAGGATCTTCTTCACTTCAATCTTTTTTTCTCCGCAGATAACCATTTTCCCGTGGCTCCACAGAAGGATCAGCTGTACTGACATAAAACCGCTGGTGTAGATGATCCACTCTTTCCCCAGAAGCGAAGTTACGATGGGAATGATCAGATTCCCGGCATTGGAATAGATGGCAGAAGCCTTCTCCACCGGATCCCAGTGGAACAGTCTCCCCAGCACCTCTGTCAGGGCAATGAGGATGACATGAACCAGAACTGCCGCGATCAGAGACAGGATCAGTCCGTCCCTGATCTCAGCCGTATATTCTACCTGAAAGGAAGACAGGATCACACAGGGCATGACCAGATACAGGGTGATGATGGAAATGCTCCTGCTGTCCTCTGCCTTCAGTACCCGGGTCTTTACCAGGGCGGCTCCCATGACCATAATGAGAAACAGTGACAATATCTTCTTTGCCAATATAACCGCGATCATCTCTTATCCCCCCTCTTCGGATCTACAGATTGGCAAGAAGAGCGCACAGAATCCCGTAACAGCGGTCAAAGGATTCAAGATCCAGCCGCTCGTCAGGGGAATGTACCGCCTCGGCCAGGGGACCCATGGTAACAATATCCATGTCCGGCCATTTCTCTTTGGCCACTCCGCACTCCAGGCCGCCGTGGACCGCTTTCTCCACCAGTTCTTTACCCGTACACTGTCTCACGGTCTCTCTCATGACCTCTCTCAGGGCAGAATGCTCCTCATATCCCCAGGCCGGGTATCTGCTGCCTGTCTCCTGGGACATGCCCCAGAGATCTCCCAGGACCTTCAGCTCCCCTGCCATCTCTTCGATGTAAGACTCGAAAGCAGAACGCATGGACACAGACACTGTCACCTGATCATCATCTGTCTTTACTACTGCCAGGTTCTGGGATGCGGTGGTATGATCTTTGATGCTCCTGCTGCTATGGCGCAGTCCCGTAGGACACACAAACAGAAAATCCAGAAATCTGCGGCTGATCTCTCCATCCCACGGCAATTCGGTCTCTTTTTTCTCCAGAGTCACCGTAAGCCCGCTGTCGCTGCAGCGCAGCTCTTCCTTTAAAAGGGCCGTAAACTCCTCCGTTTTCTCTCTCAGTACCTGCTCCGGCACCTGAGTGACAAATTCCGCGAAGCAGTCTCTTGGAATGGCGTTGTCCTTGGAGCCGCCGTCTACGGCAGACAGCACAAGACTTCCCTCTTTTTCCAGTTCCTTCAGGATCCTGGCGCACACTTTAATGGCATTTCCCTTCTCCAGATGGATACACCCACCGGAATGGCCGCCTTCCAGGCCTCCTGCGGTGAGCCGGTATCCCTGTCCCCTGCAGGCCTTCCGTTCCAGAGCCAGGCTTCCCCTCCAGACCATCCCGCCTGCTGCGGTGATAACGGTCTCCACCCCGTCTCCTCCGCCGTCCAGGTTAATGTATCTGCGGCCTTTTAAATCCTCCGGTTCCAGAGCCATGGCTCCGTCCAGACCGATCTCCTCCATGGCCGTAAACACGCATTCCAGGGGTGGATGCTTAAGAGACTCGTCTTCCAGAATAGCCAGCATATAGGCGACTCCCGTTCCGTCGTCCGCGCCCAGAGTGGTACCTCTGGCTCTGAGCCATCCGTCTTCTATGTAAAGGTCCAGAGAATCCTTTTCAAAATCATGGCCCGACTCCGGCGTCTTCTCGCATACCATATCCGTATGAGCCTGGATCACCACGGGCGGATGGTCTTCATATCCCTCTGACCCTTCTTTATAAATGATCACATTGCCGATCTCGTACTGTTTGTATCTGAGCCCGTGATTCCTGGCAAACTGTGCCAGGTAATCACCGTACTCCTTCTCATGGCCGGAACCGTGAGGGATCCGGGCCAGTTCCTCAAAATATCTCTGATGGGCTTTTGTCCAGTCCAAAACCTGTCTCATCATGGTTCTCCTTATCTTTTACGCCAGGTAGCCTTTGAGCAGCTCCACCTTATCCAGTTTCTCCCAGGGCAGATCCAGGTCATTTCTGCCGAAATGGCCGTAAGCCGCCGTCTGTTTATAGATGGGTCTTCTCAGATCCAGCATCTTGATGATACCCGCAGGTCTTAAGTCAAAATTCTCCCTGATGACGGAGACAAGCTTATCATCGCTTATCTTTCCCGTACCAAAAGTATCCACCATGACGGATGTGGGTTGAGCCACGCCGATGGCATAAGACAGCTGGATCTCACACTTGTCGGCCAGGCCGGCCGCCACGATGTTCTTGGCTACGTATCTGGCGGCATATGCCGCAGAACGGTCCACTTTGGTACAGTCTTTTCCTGAAAATGCTCCGCCGCCGTGACGGGCATATCCGCCGTAGGTGTCCACGATGATCTTACGGCCTGTGACTCCGCTGTCCCCGTGAGGTCCTCCGATGACGAAACGGCCTGTGGGATTAATAAAAAATTTGGTATTCTCGTCTACCATATTCTGAGGCAGGACCGCATCAAAGACATATTTTCTGATATCTTTGTGGATCTGCTCCTGGCTTACATTCTCGTCATGCTGAGTGGAGAGGACCACGGCATCCAGACGGACCGGACGGCCGTTTTTATCATATTCTACCGTCACCTGAGTCTTGCCGTCCGGCCGAAGATAATCCAGGGTCCCGTCCTTGCGGATCTTTGTCAGCTGCAGTGCCAGCTTGTGGGCCAGAGCGATTGGATAAGGCATGTACTCCTCCGTCTCATTGCTGGCGTATCCGAACATCATGCCCTGATCTCCTGCGCCGATAGCTTCGATCTCCTCGTCGCTCATCTTGTTTTCCTTGGCTTCCAGAGCCTTGTCCACTCCCATGGCAATGTCCGTGGACTGCTCGTCAATGGCTGTGATCACGCCGCAGGTGTCACAGTCAAAGCCGTATTTCGCCCTGTCATATCCGATCTCCTTCACGGTTTTGCGGACGATCTTCTGGATGTCCACATAAGCCTTGGTGGTGATCTCTCCCATAACCATAACCAGACCTGTGGTCACTGCCGTCTCGCAGGCCACACGGCTCATGGGATCCTGCTCTAACAGCGCATCCAGGATCGCATCGGAGATCTGGTCGCACATCTTGTCCGGATGGCCTTCCGTAACAGATTCTGAGGTAAATAATAATTTCTCCATAAATCTTTTCTCCTTTGAAATGTTTAATTTACAACTAAAAAAGTCCGTAGAACAAACTGCGGACTTGACGAAACCTTATCAAATCCTCTTATTGTTCGATTTCTCGCTCAGGCTGGCACCTTCCTTTCTCACCTTGCAGGCGTTTAAGCCCGCCAGGGTCCGGGGGTTGCCGTGACTTCACAGATCCTTTGTATCTCCATCACTCTGAATAAGGGATATACGTACTTTTTAATTGTCTATACAAAATTATAGTGGCTTTTCCGGCTGATGTCAAGTATCAGCCGGTCTTCAGACGGAACTTCTGAGCCTCCTTGTCCGAGTCCACTTTCTCGATCATGGCTCCCAGGCCTCTGAGTTTTTCCTCAAAATGCTCATATCCTCTCTGAATATAGCCGATCTCATCGACTACCGTACAGCCGTCGGCCGCCAGGCCTGCGATCACAAGAGCCGCCCCGGCCCGAAGGTCAGGCGCATTGACAGAGGCCCCCGTAAATCCGCTGACTCCGTCGATGACGGCCACATTGCCTTCCACCTTGATATTGCTGCCCATACGTGCCAGCTCGTCCACGTATTTGAAACGATTCTCAAAAATACTTTCCGTCACAATGCTGGTGCCGCTGGCCAGAGCCAGGGTCACCGTCATCTGTGGCTGCATGTCCGTGGGAAATCCGGGATAAGGCAGTGTATTGATATTAGTGTGTCTCTGACGGGGCTTGCCCACGACACGTACCGCATCGTCAAATTCAACCACTTCGCAGCCGATCTCCAGCAGCTTGGCAGAAATGGCCTCCAGATGCTTGGGGATCACATTCTTCACGGTCACGTCGCCTCTGGTCACCGCTGCGGCGCACATAAAGGTTCCCGCCTCGATCTGATCGGGAATAATGGAATACTCTGTCCCGTGAAGCTTTCTGACTCCACGGATCCTGATGATATCCGTGCCCGCGCCCTTGATATTGGCGCCCATGCTGTTTAAGAAATTGGCAACATCCACCACATGAGGTTCTTTTGCCACATTCTCAATAATCGTCCGGCCCTCTGCCAGAGAAGCTGCCATCATAATGTTGATGGTGGCGCCTACGGATACCTTGTCCAGATACACATGAGAACCTACCAGATCAATGGCATGAGCCACCACGGCACCTCTCTCGATCTCTACCCTGGCCCCCAGAGCCCGGAATCCTTTCAGATGCAGGTCAATGGGCCTGCTGCCGATGTTGCACCCTCCCGGAAGAGGGACCTGAGCGCTCTTGTACTTGCCCAGGAGAGCTCCTATAAAATAGTAGGAAGCCCGGATCCTTCGTATATACTCATCATCTACAGATACTTCATGGATGTCTTTGGCGTTAATCTTTACAGTATGTCGGTCAATCCTTTCGACCCTGGCTCCGATCTCCTCAATGGCCTCAAGAAGGACATTGATATCCCTGACATCGGGAAGGTTCTCGATGAGAACATCCTCGTCTGTCATGATTGAAGCCGCCAAAATGCCAAGAGCCGCATTTTTCGCTCCACCGATAGTTACTTCCCCCACCAGCGGATTGCCGCCTCTCATAATATACTGTTCCATCCCACACCTCTATATTATTATTCTGTTACAAACTGTTTACATTTTTCTTTCGTTTAGGTAGATTATACCTTATAGAGGTGGCCACGTCAACCCACCGATAGAATTTGTTACCGTTTGTGTTACATGGCAGACCTATTCGCCCGGAGCCACGGCGCACAGAAAGTCATTTTTCCGGGCCTGAAAATAGGCGTTGCCGTCATTGAGTCCCATCTTCATGGTCTCGCCCGTATCCGGATAGAAAATGGATACATTGTACTGGTCAAACCCGTTCAGCAGTACATAGCTGCCGTCATCCGTGTAGGCCAGCACCGGATAGCCCTGGCCGATAAAGTACAGGACCTGATTCAGACTGCAGCCCCGGGCATCCAGCATCAGCACTCCCTCCCCTATCTCTGCAGCCTCTTTAAATGTGTCCAGGTTCTTGATGATGTCGTAGGCCGCTCTCTGGGGATCCCGTATCTGAGCCGTGCTTCCCCTGTCTACCCTATTCCACAGAATCCTCTGATTTCCGTCTGTCACCAGCCCCATCTCCTCATAGGCACTGTCTATGGCTTCCACAAAATCACCGAAGATACCCAGGAGCCGTCCCTGGCCGTAGGCGTAAAACCGCATGCCCGGTACGGAGACTTCCGACTGCAGATCCAGGATCTCCGAACTGTCGTAGGTGATCTGCCTGGCCGCCTCGGTCCTGATGGTCCTGCTGCTGCCTACCTCCGCGTCCAGCTGGACAAAATACAGCTTTCTGCGGATCTCCGAGGCAAACCAGCCGATGCCTTCCATATAGCTTTCCTCCGCCGGGGTGTTGCAGACAATGGTGTCGTCTTCCAGGTATGTGTAATCGTGATCCCCGCTTTTCCGGTACCGCTTCACATGAATCCGGGCGTTCTCCACCTCCACATCGGCGATGTAGTACCCCTCCCTCTCATACCGGGTCTGGATCTCCAGCTGATCATCCACGATCTCCAGTGCATACATGGGCAGTCCTTCCGTCCGCCCGTTAAGGATCCAGGTAGCCCCTTCGTCTGCCAGACCGTAGACAAAATCATCCTGAACAAAGCCGAGGCACTGGATCACCTTGCCTTCCGGTCCCCGGATCTCTCTGGTCACTCCCGTAACCAGATCAAAGATATGGATAATGGAGGACTGATATCGGTCTGTTCCCTCCTGCCAGGCGATCATCGCGCCGTCTCTGCTGACGGCGTAATGGCCCTCGGTCAGACCGTCGGCCACCACCATATACTCGTTGCTGGACAGATCAATACCGAAAACAGCCTGATCCTGAAACAGGTAGAGCATGCCTGACTGGCTGTAGTAGGACAGTTTCTCCATATCCAGACGGATCTCGTCAAAGGAATCGGCGGAAGGGATAAAAAACCTCTCCTCCACGGCGCCGGAAGCCTGATAGCGGAGCAGGCTGATCCCCTGGTTCCCTTCGTGACGTCCCCTGTTCATATAACCATAGACCATAAAATCCATACCGCCCTCATCGTTTACGACCACGATCTGAGCATTGTGCCGGTTATACTGACTCCTGCCGCTGAAATCTTCCTCGCTCCGGAAGGAAAAGATCTTCACGGTCCGCCCTTCTTTCTGGTCATAGCACCACACATCCCGGTTGAACACAAAACCCAGATACCGGCCGTTGGGGCTCTGCTTTACCTGAACTGCCCTGTCATTGCCTATGCCCAGCACCAGCCTTCTCCCGGAATATACGTCTCTCTCGCCGAAAAAGATCTGGCAGGTCTCTCTGTCAAAATCCATCATATAGATTCTCTTGGAATTCCACCGCATGGTATAGGAATCCGTCACCTCGTAATGTTCCGTTCCTCCGTTTTCCGACTGACGGCTCACCTGATACCGAACCTGGATCTGCCCCATGATCCCATCCAGATCTTTCAGCGTCACCTCCATATCCCCTTCCTGCCTCATCTCCAGCCCGGCCCAGGTGATCTGGGAGAAACTGGATTTGATGGAGACTTCTCCAAGAGAAGAATTGTCCGCCGTGCTGGAGGTCTCCAGATACATCACCAGGTCTCCTGCCATGGACGGGGACAGACTTTTGGAAGAAAATTCTCTGGCCAGAGCCATCATCTGAGGGCCGTAATCATTGGCCGTCCACAGGATCCGTGTATAGTAGTGGAGCACCCCTTGATCCCCGGTCTCTATCATCAGATGAAGCAGATACTCTGTCTCCCGGGTCAGCAGATTCTGGATAGGAAGGGTCAGCCTGACCTCCTCTCCTGTCCCGTCCCATGTCTCCACCGGCGTTCTCTCCACCAGCCTTTTCAGATCCATGCTGCGGATCTCATACTGAACCGCCTGGATCTGTGAACCGCACCCGGCCACCCGCACTGCCAGCTGCCTGTCCTCCGGAAGAATCGTAATACTCTCTCTGGCTGCAGACTGACTCATCTCCTGCCGGTACGCAGCCAGTCTGTTCTCTTCGCCCTCAAACATCTCCAGATATACCACAGGGAGAGAGGGGGGCTCCATAACCGTATATACGGCTTCCTGCCTGTCCATGGTCTTCTGTGCCGTTATAAGATAAATTACCAATGCTGCCATAAAGACAAGCACCAGAATGATCATTCTCTTTAAGATCTTGCCCATTCCAAAAACTTCCTTCATTTTATTTTCTCTTATTGTAAATGGTAACCCGGAAAACTACAAGTTAATCTTTAAAAAAACCGCCCCTAAAAGGGGCGGCAGGGTCAGCAGATCCCGTTGCGGCATCTTCTCCTCTGAAGTTCGTTCATAAATAGGACTTTTACAATATCAGAAAGCCATCCTCCGTTCCGGAGAGAACTGTCCGGCGGCGGGCCCCATGGCGGCGGGCCTCCCGGCGGCGGACCCCACGGCGGCGGACCTCCCGGCGGACGGCTTCCCGGCGGCGGACCCCACGGCGGCGGACCTCCCGGCGGACGGCTTCCCGGCGGCGGACCCCACGGCGGCGGACCTCCCGGCGGGCGGCTTCCCGGCGGCGGGCCTCCCAGGGCTGTGGCCGTAACCGGCTGACTGCCGTTGACGCCGTTCTCCTGCGGTCCTTCTCTGTAATGTCCCTCATAGGGATCTCCCTGGTCCTCCTCCGGCCAGTCCGACGGCACCGTTGTCCCCGGCATGGCCGAAAGAGACAGTTCCTGGGGAAGCCTACTGCAGATGACCTCACAGGCCCGGTCGATCATCAGAGAATCCGGATATTCATCGTAAATAGGACTTCCCTTGTAATCCAGCGTATCACAGTGGAGCATGATGTATTTTTGAAGCGCCTTTATCCTTTGGGGATACATCCCCTGAAAGTACTCGATATCCCGGCTGCCATACGGGCTGAACGTCAGATTCTCCTTCCATTGGGGAGAATACATTGTCATATGGGTCTCCTGTCTGTTCTTTCCACCATTATATGCGGACTGCTGTATCTTCATGTTCAACCGGGAAGATTTTCTCTGAGGGCGTAAAACAAAAGTGCGAACCTGCGCAGAATAAAGAGTCCCGTCTCCGGAACTCTCTTTAATCATAACTTCTCAGGATAGACCCCCTGGGCGATCAGCACCTTAAGGGAATCCGCCACTGCCTTCTTGTCCTCTTTATATGTGACTCCAAACCACTTATCCGGGGTCTCCAGCACCTTTACCCTGGCCTTTCCGCTCTCCACCAGTCTGTCAATGATCCGGGGAAGCAGATACTCGGACTTTACATCTCCTTCTCTGATCCCTGACAGAAATTCCGGAAATCCCCGCTCCAGTTCATCCAGAAACGAGGCCGGAAATCCCCACATGTTCATGGACACATGACAGTCTGTATCCAGGAAAACGGGATTGCCCTGTTCGTCACATGCCTTCAGCCCGTCGCCCTGCCTCTGGATATCGTACGTTTCCGTCACTGCCTTCAGATATCCATCCTGGCCGATCCGGCACACGCCTCTGGTCACGCCACCGTTCTCACTCAGAGTATTGGCCAGCATAAATCCGCCCATGCAAAGGTCATAGACGGGATCGTCTTCCTTCATCTCATTGACCATATAGTCATGGATCTTCCGGAATCCTTCTTTTCCGTAATAGTCATCTGCATTGATCACCAGAAACGGTCCGTCCACCAGTCCCTTTATACTCAATACAGCCTGTCCGGTTCCCCATGGCTTCGTCCTGTCCCCGGGCCTGACAAAGCCCTCCGGCAGATCATCCATCTCCTGAAACGCGTATTCCACATGAACCTTCTTCTCGATCCTTCTGCCGATCACTTCTTTGAAGTCTGTCTCCAGATCCCTGCGGATAATAAATATAATCTTGTTAAATCCGGCTTCCAGAGCATCATAGATGGAATAGTCCATAATAATCTCTCCGCCGGGTCCTACCGGCTCCAGCTGTTTGATGCCGCCGCCGAAACGGCTTCCGATCCCTGCCGCCATAATCACCAGTGTAGTTTCTTTCATAACCTTCTCCCCTGTTCTTCCACATTATCGTATATGTTACCCGTACTTTTAAAAGAGTATATCATACTTTGCCGCCAGACACAAGGCTGGCCGGCACCCTGTCCTCAACCCTTCTGTAAAAATGCTGCCATTTATGGAAAGGGATATCTTTCTGTGTGCAAACGGTAACAGGAAAATCATAACCGGTCCTTCCTGTCCACATTGTCAAGGGCCTTGAGCAGCACTTTATAAAACTGCTCCTTCTCCTCTTCACTGATTCCCGCCAGAAGATTTTCTCCTATATCCACGGCCTCACCGCCCAGCTGCTGCCGAATCCGGATTCCTTTCTCCGTCGGCGCTATGATCTTTTCGCGCCCGTCCCTGTCAGACTTTTTAACAGAGATCACTCCTTTATCTGCCATACGTTTTACGATCCCCTGAGTCGCCTGGTGACTGACCAGCAGATAATCTTTCAGATCACGGATAGTCATATCTTTCCGCTGAGAATCCACCAGATAGATCAGGCTCTTGGTCTGTTCATCTGTGAGACCTACTGCTTTCAAACAGGCATTATTTCTCTTTCTCATGGCATGGGTCAGCTGTAAAATTCCCCGGGCAATCAGATAATCTCTGTCTTTCATGGTCGGCTCCTGCATCTGTGCGTCATTATATGTCAATTATAGGAAGATTCTCCGTAAAAGTCAAATCTTAACCATGATATCAGAACCTTTATGCCGCTGATTATCTGAAAAAATACAAATTTTTCTTATCTTGTAGCCAAATTATAAAACATATTGTATAATATTCCTGGAATACCTGTCGGTATTATCATTACAACCTAAGGGAGGTTATATTAATGAAAAAACATCAGGCAAAACGATCCGCTGCACTGATCCTCTGCGGTATCATGGCTGCCTCTCTGGCAGGCTGCTCCGGCGGTTCCCAGCCAGCTGCCACAGAGGCTCCGGCCACCACCACGGCTGCCCCGGAGACCACAACCGCGGCTGAAACCGGAATCTACACCCCGGGAACCTATGAGAGCTCGGCCAAAGGCTTCGGCGGTCAGGTGACTGTAAGCATCACTGTGGATGAAGCTTCTGTCACGGCCGTCACCTCCGAAGGTCCCGACGAGACCGCGAACATCGGCGGCGCGGCTCTCGCGGACCTGGACAAACAGGCTCTGGAGAAACAGTCGGCGGACATCGACGGCGTCTCGGGAGCCACGGTTACTTCTGACGGATACAAGGAAGCCCTGGCCATGGCCATCGCGCTGGCCAAGGGCGAAGAAGTGTCCGCGGGAGAACTTTCTTTCAAGCCGGGAACCTATGAGGGACACGGAACCGGATACGGCGGCGATGTGACTCTCAGCGTCACCTTCTCGGAAGACGCCATCACTGGCATCGAAGTGACAGCCAACAAAGAAACCGAGTATGTAGGTACCCCGGCTTTCGACATCATGTTTAAAGAGATCCAGGACTTCACTTCCACCGGAGTGGACAGTGTATCCGGCGCTACCTTCACCTGCAACGCCATTCTGACCGCTGTAGAAGATGCCGCTTCCCAGGCCGGATGTGACGTTCAGGCTCTGAGAACCGGCAAGATTCCTTATGAAGTCACCGCTCAGCCTGACATCGAAGAGACTTATGATGTCATCGTAGTAGGCGCGGGCGGCGCGGGCGTCACCGCTGCCGCTGAGGTTGCCCAGCAGGGTGCTACCGTATGTATTGTGGAGAAAAACGCCGAAGCCGGCGGCAATACTCTGGTGGCCGGCTGCGCGTTCCAGGCAGTTTATGACTATCAGGTGTGGGATCCAAAGGACCCCGACGCCACCACCGGCGTATGCCCCTACGACGGACAGACCTACGACAAGTCCAAGAGCGACATGGGACGCATCGACACCCTGCGAACCATTTTAGACTGGAGCGAAGAGCCGTTTAATGAGGATGTGTCCGCTTCAGGTAAGCTGACCGTGGAGAATTACAATCTTCCCACCCGGGGCGTTCACCCTGAATATCTTGAGACCCTGAAGACCTTAAAGTCCCAGATCCGTGAATATCTGGACTGGGCAGAACCCAAGCTGGCAGCCGGCGCTCAGGAAAGCGACCTGACCGTCTTCTCCACCAAAGAACTGCACATTTTCCAGACTTACTATGGCGGCCTTCGTCTCAACAACGACCAGACCCGCTGGATCTACGGTGACTTTGACAAAGTAAACCAGCTTGTGCAGAATATTAACGCCGACAAAGAGTGGCTGTCGGATCAGGGCTCTGTATTCAACTGGGGAGTGACTACCAACACCCTCATCGGATGTCTGTGGCAGCGTATCAACACCTTCCAGGGCGGAACCATCGAAAACGTAGAAGGCTCCGGCAAATATGCCTGCTACTTCGCGGTTCCCTTAAACACTGTATCCAAGGCAAATGAGGCAAATTCTGTGATGTACCGCACCACCGCCACCAAGCTGCTCACAGATGATAGCGGAAGGGTCAACGGCATCGAAGCGGTAAAATATGACGGAACCAAAGTGACTCTTCACGCCAACAAAGGCGTGATCCTGGCAACCGGCGGATTCGGAGCCAACATTGACATGGTTCTCTCAACTAATGATTACTGGAACAAGGACGAACTGTCCGCCTCCATCCTGACCACCAACCGCAACTGCGCCACCGGCGAAGGCATCACCATGGCCGAAGAAGTAGGCGCTGCTGTCACAGGCATGGAATTCACACAGCTTATGCCTCTGGGCTGGGCCGATGACGGCAAGCTGGCCGGCGGCAAGGGCGAGAACGTGATCTTCGTAAGTCCTGCCGGAACTTACAATGAAGGAAAGCGTTTTGTAGATGAGTCCGCGGAGCGGGATGTGCTGTCCCAGGGCCAGCTGACCTACGGCGGCGAGGGCGGCCTCACGGTACAGGTTATGAAGGGCGGCGACAATACAGCTGCCAACAACAGAGAAGGAAAAGAATATTTCTGCACTCTGAAAGAAGCCTGCGAGATGACCGGAATCAACTATGATACTCTGTATCAGACCATCACCGAGTATGACAAGGCATATATGGATCAGAACCTGGGTGAACTTGATGTTCCCAAGTCCTCTGCTACCGATACCATCGGAACTTATGACGCCGACGGCAACTACATCGAGAACACCATGCTGAGTATCCGCTATCTGGCTCCTTCCACCCACCACACTATGGGCGGACTGGTGGTTGACAATGACCGCCATGTGCTGGACGCTGACAACCAGCCTATCCCCGGCCTGTGGGCTGCCGGAGAAGTAACCGGCGGTATCTTTGCCGGCAACCGTCTGGGCGGCAATGCCATCTCCGAGATCATCGTATCCGGACGTATCGCTGCCAAGAGCGTGATGAGTGAGAACTAAACAGGCAGAAACTTTCTGCGTCGGAAACGGACCGCCAGGGCGGCCCGTTTCCTGTGAGACAGACAATGGTAATGAACAAAGAGTCTGGCTTGCCGGACTCTCGCGCCGGAGCGCGGCTGCGGCAGCAACCATCTTCCTTATGCGCGTAGTGCGCATCCTAAGCGGAGCGTTTTTGTTTCATAGGACGCAATTTCCCATGAAACAAGAAAAGTGCCGACTCCCGGCAGTCAGACCGGGACCGGCACTTTCTTATTTTATACTTACTGCTTTGCCGACAGACGGGTCAAAGCTCTCTTAAGGGCCAGCTTGGCACGAAGTACATCACTCTCCGCACTGTGCTCCTTCAGCCGGCGCTCCGCGCGGATCCGGGCCTCCTCGGCACGCTTCACGTCGATCTCATCAGGCCACTCGATCACTTCGGCCATGATGGTAATCTCCTCCGGGAGCACCTGGATAAATCCGGCATGGAGAGCCGCCTTTCTGACGTCCGAACCCTCGTGGATCTTCAAAACTCCCGGGGCCACGATGGCGGTCATGGGGATATGGTTGGCATAGACGCCGATATCTCCCTCTGAGGTGGAAAGCTCCACCATCGCCGCATCACCCTCATAAAAGACCCGCTCCGGAGTGACAACCTTTAATTTAAACACATCAGCCATGTTCTACCCTCCTATTTTACACGGGCAAGAACATCGTCAATATTACCTGCATTCATGAAAAGGCTCTCCGGCACATCGTCATGTTTGCCGTCCAGGATCTCCTTAAAGCCCTGGATGGTCTCGCTGAGGGGAACATAACGGCCGTCATAGCCTGTAAACTGCTCGGCCACGAAGAAGGGCTGAGACAGGAATCTCTGGACCTTTCTGGCCCTGGATACGGTCAGCTTGTCATCTTCGGAAAGTTCATCCATACCCAGCATGGCGATAATATCCTGAAGCTCTTTATATTTCTGAAGCACCTGGATGACTCTCTGAGCCACGTTATAATGCTCCTCGCCCACTACACGGGGATCCAGGATCCTGGAGGTGGACTCCAGAGGATCCACGGCCGGATAGATTCCCAGCTCCACGATGGAACGGCTCAAAACCGTAGTTGCGTCCAGGTGGGCGAAGGTGTTGGCCGGAGCCGGGTCAGTCAGGTCGTCTGCAGGCACATAGACGGCCTGTACAGATGTGATGGAGCCGTTCTTCGTGGAAGTGATCCTCTCCTGAAGGGCGCCCATCTCTGTCTGCAGAGTAGGCTGATAACCTACGGCCGAAGGCATACGTCCAAGAAGGGCGGACACCTCGGAACCTGCCTGGGTAAAACGGAAAATGTTGTCGATGAACAGCAGCACATCCTTGCCGCCTTCATCACGGAAATACTCCGCCATGGTCAGTCCTGTCAGACCGACTCTCATACGTGCCCCCGGGGGTTCGTTCATCTGTCCGAACACCATGGTGGTCTTGTTGATAACGCCGGACTCCGTCATCTCATGGTACAGGTCGTTTCCCTCACGGGTACGCTCGCCTACGCCTGTAAACACGGAATATCCGCCGTGCTCTGTGGCAATGTTACGGATCAGTTCCTGGATCAGTACGGTCTTGCCTACGCCGGCACCTCCGAACAGTCCGATCTTACCTCCCTTCTGGTAGGGGCAAAGTAAATCTACCACCTTGATACCGGTCTCCAGAATCTCGGTCTCCGTGGACTGCTCCTCAAAAGTAGGCGCTTTCCTGTGGATGGGAAGATGCTTCTCCACCACAGGCTGTTCTTTATTATCGATTGCCTCACCCAGAACATTGAAGATACGTCCCAGAGTGTTCTCGCCTACAGGCACCGTAATGGGCGCTCCGGTAGCCACGGCCTCCATGCCGCGGACCAGACCGTCAGTACTGCCCATGGCGATACATCTCACCGTATCATCACCCAGATGCTGGGATACCTCAGCCGTCAGGCTGCCGCCGTCTTTTGTGGCGATCTTGATCGCCTCATTGATCTCCGGCAATTTTCCCTGGCTGAACTTGATATCCAGAACCGCACTGATGATCTGTGTGATCTTACCAACGTTTTGCTCTGCCATCTTGTTTCTCCTTTTTCATTCTTCCATATCCTTTGCCGCCAGTCTGACACTGACGATACACGCATCCCGCGTTTTTTCTGTCCTCTTCCCGGTTTGTCCCATATGGAGAACTGACTGAAAAGTGAACAGCAATATTCTGTAATGTTTCACACCCTCTGTCACGATATGGCGTTGGCGCCTGCCACGATCTCCGTAAGCTCCTGAGTAATGGCACCCTGTCTCGCACGGTTGTACTGCAGGCTCAGAGCCTCGATCATCTCCTCTGCATTGCTGGTGGCATTGTCCATAGCCGTCATACGGGCGCCGTTCTCGCTGGCCACCGCCTCAAGCAGAGCTCCGTAAATCAGGCTGCTCATATACTTGGGCACGATGGAATTCAGAACTTCTTCCTCATCAGGCTCATAAGTCATAAGAGCCCGGGCCTTTGTGTCATCCTCGCTGCCGGCTTCCATCTCCACAGGAAGCAGCTTGATCAGCCTGGGGATCTGGGTCACCGTGTTTTTAAAGGCAGTGTAAGCCAGATAGATCTCTCCGATCTCCCCTCTGGTAAAGCCGTCGAGAAGTTCCAGAGTGATATCCGCCGCATCCCGGTACAAAGGCTCATTGATGACCTCCGAATAATCGGCTTTGATCTGAAATCCCTTTCTGGCCAGACCATCCCGCCCCTTTCTTCCGATCGCATAGACCAGGGTGTCTTTGGCGGGAAGCTCTCCGTTTACCAGCTTGACGATGTTGTTGTTGTAACCGCCTGCCAGGCCTCTGTTGGAAGTGATGGCAATGACTGCCTTCTTCTCCGATGCGCCCGGTTTCAGGTACTTATGGTCCAGATTTCCTGACTTTCTCAAAATAGAGCTGATGGTCTCATACATCAGGTTAAAGTAGGGTTTGGAGGATTCTGCCTTGCCTTTGGATTTCTGCAGTTTTACCGTGGATACCAGCTTCATGGCCTTTGTAATCTGCTCAGTGCTTTGGATGCTGTCGCGTCTGCGTTTTATATCTCTCATGGATGCCATGATCTTTCACCTGCTTTCCTTAACGCTGGGCTTTACACTCTGTAATGGCCTTTGTGAGCAACTCCTCGATCTCGGCAGTCAGCTCCCTCTTCTCCCGGATCATGGCCGGAAGCTCCGGATACTTGGTGTCAACAAACTTAAACAGATCGCTCTCAAACTTAAGCACATCCGATGTGGGGATGTCCATAAGGTGTTTTCTGGTAGCCGCAAAGATGATCATAACCTGATATTCCACGGCCATGGGCTTGTACTGAGGCTGCTTTAAGACTTCCTTAATCCTCTCACCCTGTGCCAGCTGCTCCTTGGTGGTGGCATCCAGGTCGGAACCGAACTGAGCAAAGGAAGCCAGCTCACGGTACTGGGCCAGCTCTGTACGGATGGGAGCGGCGATCTTCTTCATGGCCTTGATCTGAGCCGCGCCTCCCACTCGGGATACGGACAGACCGGCGTTGATGGCCGGACGGAAACCGGAGTTGAACATCTCTGTCTCCAGATAAATCTGGCCGTCTGTAATGGAAATAACGTTGGTCGGAATATACGCGGATACGTCTCCTGCCTGAGTCTCGATGATGGGAAGAGCCGTCAGGGAACCGCCGCCCAGATCATCGGACAGACGGGAAGCTCTCTCCAGAAGCCTGGAGTGGAGATAGAATACGTCTCCGGGATAAGCCTCACGTCCGGGGGCTCTCTTAAGGAGCAGGGACAGAGTACGGTATGCCGCCGCGTGTTTACTTAAGTCGTCATAGATCACCAGCACATCGCCGCCGTTCTCCATCCACTCTTCACCGATGGCGCATCCTGCATAGGGGGCAATGAACTGGAGCGGAGCAAGGTCGGACGCTGTGGACACCACGATGGTGGTGTAGTCCATGGCCCCGAACTCCTCCAGAGTCTTAACGATATTTGCCACGGTGGACGCTTTCTGTCCGATGGCCACATAGATACAGTGGACGCCCTGGCCTTTCTGGTTGATGATGGTATCGATAGCGATAGCCGTCTTACCGGTCTGACGGTCGCCGATGATCAGCTCACGCTGACCCCGCCCGATAGGGATCATGGCGTCGATGGCCTTGATACCGGTCTGAAGGGGGGTATCTACGGATTTTCTCTCGATAACACCGTGAGCCACACGCTCCACCCGGCGGAACTTATCGGTCTCGATAGGTCCCTTGCCGTCAAGGGGCTGGCCTAAGGCATTTACTACACGTCCTGTCATGGCATCGCCTACAGGAACCTCTACCACACGTCCGGTGGTCTTCACCGTGTCGCCTTCGCTGATCCTGCTGGTATCGCCAAGCAGAACCGCGCCCACGTTGTCCTCCTCCAGGTTCTGAACCATGCCGTAGATCTCTCCCGGGAACTCCAGAAGTTCTCCCTGCATGGCGTTTTCAAGACCGTGGATACGGGCGATACCGTCGGCTACCTGGATGACAGTACCGACATTGGACACCTGAAGTTTGGTAGAATATTTTTCTATCTGTTCTTTAATTACAGAACTAATCTCTTCTGGTCTCAAATTCATGAAGGTTCGCACCTCTTTCCTAATTTATAGTCTCAGCCGCCCTAAGCCAGCTGTACGCTGAGAAGCTGTTTCTTCAGCTCATACAGCTGAGTCCTGATGCTGCTGTCAACGACTCTGTCGCCGATGCGGATGACCATGCCGCCGATGAGAGACGGGTCTACGATATAATTCATCTCAAATTCCACATATCGGGTTGTCGTAAGTAATTTATCTTTCACCTGTGCCTTCTGGGTATCGGTCAGCTCCACCGCAGAAGTCACCTGTGCCCGCCCTATGCCTTTCTCTTCCTTCACCTGCCCGATGAAATAATCCAGAATGGCAAGGACGTCATTTTGTCTTCCTTTGTCAACGATCGCTGCCAGAAAGCCCATGATCTCATCAGAGACCTTTCCCTGAAAGACGTCGCAGATAATCTGGAGCTTCTCCTCCTTCACCACCTGGGGATGATCCAGCAGATGGATCAGCTCCTCATGGTCGCGGAATACCTGGCTGAGAGCCACCGCTTCCTCAAAGACGGCATCCAGCTTATCTTTCCCGCGGGCTGCCTGCATCAGCGCATCGCCGTATACCTTTGATACTAGCTTTGCCATGTGCTCTCACCCATCTCCTTCAGCGTCTCATCGATCAATGCATCCTGAACCGTCGTATCGATAGAAGCCGCCACTACCTTGCCCGCCATAACAGAAGCGATGGAAATGATCTCCTGCTTCATATCATCCAGAGCCTTCTTCTTCTCCAGCTCAATCTCACGGCCGGCTCTCTCGATGATCCTGGCGGCCTCTGCCCTGGCCTCTTCCACGATCTCTGCCTCCCTGATCTTGGCCTTTCTTCTGGCTTCCTCCAGAATCCCATCAGCCTCTTTTGAAACTTCTTTCAGCTTTGCCTCATACTCGGCTTTCATAGCTGCGGCGCTCTTCTTGTCGTCAGCGGCCTCAGCCAGTTCCCCGGCGATCTTCTGCCTTCTCTTTTCCAGCACGTTCCGCACCGGATTGAACAACAGGTAAGATAATCCAAAGAACAGAATAAAGATATTGATCGCTGTCCAAAATGATTCAAAAAGCAGCTGTGCATCAAATCCTATCAAACGATCTAAACCCAAGGTCTAAACCTCCTTCCTGTTCCTATCATTATTGGGGGACTTTCCGCCTGCGCGCCATATCTGTGCCCTTCGGCGTCAGCCCTGTCTGTGTCCTTTTTTCCGGAATTACATTGAAGCCGGGAAAGGTTTAACAAACATCAGAATGATAGCAACAACAAGGCCGTACAGACCTGTGGTCTCGGCAACGGCCTGACCAAGAAGCATGGTAGATGTGATATCGGATTTTGCTCCCGGGTTGCGTCCCACGGCAGCAGCACCCTGGCCGGCTGCGATACCCTGGCCTACACCAGGCCCGATACCTGCGATCATTGCCAAACCGGCGCCAATAGCGGAACATCCATAGATAAAGTCCTGTCCATTAATATTCATAAGTTTATTCCTCCTAAAAAATAATATCTTAATTTATGATGGTACCGGTCTTTCACGGCACCCTGTGATCTCCCGTGAGATCATTCCATCTTGTCGCTAATATAAACCATGGTCAGCATACAGAATACGTATGTCTGGATACAGCCCGAAAACAGGTCGCAGTACACATGGAGCGCAGCCGGAATACCGATCTTGGCAAACCATGGCATCATGCCGTACCAGAGTCCCATGATGATCACGCCTGAAAGCAGATTCGCAAACAAACGCAGGGAAATGGATATGGGGTTTGCCACTTCGCCGATGAGGTTGATCGGGAACAAGATCGGAATCGGCTGGAACAGGCTGGTAAAATGCCCGAATCCCCGGTTCTTCAGTCCCTGGTAGTTTACGATAAAGAAGGTAAACATACCCAGCAAAAAAGTAACTCCATAATCCGCCGTGGGAGCCCTCAGGCCAAAGAGACCACTCAGGTTACAGAACAGAATGAACAAAAAAATCGTTCCGATGTAGTTGACAAATTTTCTGGCGTTGCCGCCTAAAATACCCTGAGCCATATTCTCAAGAGCTTCCAGCCCCATCTCCAGAGCACTCTGAAATGCCCCCGGGACATCACTGGCAGTGGCGGTTTTCAGCTTTCCCCTGGCGTATACGCCTATGGGAAGCAGCACCGCCGTAATGATCCATGACCCTATGGTAGTGTCTGTAATCCACAGTTCCTGACCGAATATATTCATCTTAAGCACACCGTGGATCATAAAGTCAGGCTCGTGAACTATCATCGGAATTTTCATCATTCCCATACACCGTCCTCCTTTCCTCAATGGTACTTTCCCCCGGCGCGGATCCTTCGTCCCGGAAAAAAGTCCTGTGTACAAGCGGCTGAAGCAAGGCTCCAGCCTTGAGGCCCAAGGCCCCGATGATCATCGCCACCGCATCGATCTGCGGGCGGCTTCCCAGGATAAACAAAATAACAATGAAAACGATTCTGCGTATGACAGACTGAATCACCGTCATCTTGTTGGCATATGCCTCGTTCTGACTGTCAGCGGCTTTCTCCGTGACAAAAGCCATATGGATCAGCATCAGCACATCAGCTGCAAAGCCGCAGAACAGTCCCGCCAGAACAGGTTTCAGCAAAAAACCTATGCCTGCCAGACCGTTTTGAAAGAGGAATGCCAGGATTCCCAGAAGTAAAACATAGGCAAACATCCCGACTGACATCTCCAGAACAAGGTGCTTCAAACTGCTACTCATGTAATTCCTCCCTGCTCATTCCGGTATCTGTCCTTTCCCTGCCGGGGCGAATCCTGCTTGGCACCTTGGGCCTGGTCACAGACCGTTCCTGATCCTGAAGCACTTTCCCGATCAGTTCCGCCCTCGCCTTCTCATCTTCCCTGGCCTGCCGGTCAATGAGCCGTTTCGCCATCATATAGGCGCCCCGTGCTCCTCCCAGTGTGCCCAGAATCAGAAGAAATACCAGCGTTTTCGTCCCATACCTGGAGTCGATGTAATTACCTGCAAAAACAGCAAACAGGACAGGAGTCAGTACACACAGGCCCAGCTGGGTCACCATGGCCAGACTTTGGAACACCGGTTTCTTGTATCCCATCTCCTCACCTCATTTCCTGATTTTACACATGCTTTATTATTATAACCAATCTTTTACCATTTGTCCATGACTTGATCAGGGATTCATCACTTTTTTCTTGTTCCCGGCGATATGAAAATGTGTTTTTCGACTCTCTGCCGAAGATGCTACAGGGCCTTCAGACAGGCCAGAAGTCCGTCGGCTATGGTACCGATGGGAAGAGAAGGTTTCTGTTTTTCCTGAGCCGCCGCCTGTCTGCATTCATAAGGCACATGGATAAAACCGCCTCTCATGTCCGGATACCTGTTCTCGATCAGCTCCAGCACATGATACATCAAACAGTTGCATACATAGGCACCGGCGGAAAACGACACCTTTCCCGGGATCCCCGCCGCCCGGCAGGCCGCAGTCATATCCCGCACCGGCAGCCTGGCAAACCGTCCATCCGGGCCTCCCTCCGTCACCGGCTCTCCGTGGCAGGCAACGCCGTCATTATCCGGAGACGAGGCGTCCTTTAAATTGATGGCGATCTGTTCCACCTCCAACCCCATCCGGCCTCCGGCCTGGCCCACACAGATGACGCAGTCCGGCTTCTCCCGGCTTATAAGTTCCTCTATGATCTGTCCGCAGCGGTCATAGGAAACCGGCATCTCATATTTTGCCAGCTCCGCCTGCTCTCCTCCCAGAGTACAGAAACTGTCCGGAAGCAGGGAAACCGCCTCCCATGAGGGATTGACGGCTTCGCCGCCGAAAGGGGCAAACCCTGTGATGAGTATTTTCATGATCTGATTCCTCCTTATGCCAAATAATATGTATTGCGCTGAAGCGCAGACAGGTCGTAAGGGATCCCTTCCTCTTCGGCGGGTCCCTCCCTGCGACAAATTATAGCATACATGGCCGGTGTCGGCCAGATTATTGAAAAGATTTAACAGATTCGTTTTTTACTGTCCGGTTATAGACAATATGTTTATGTGGATAATGATGATTTAATGACATTATAAGGAGGGGTTTACAAATGATCGTTTACGAGCCATTGTGGAAAACAATGAAAGAGAAAAAGGTGAGCCAGTACCTTCTCATCAAAACATACGGCATCAGCTGCGGCCAGCTGGACCGCCTGAAAAAAAATCAGTATGTGTCCACTCACACGATCGGCGTTCTCTGTACTATCCTGAACTGCGCCGTGGAGGACGTGCTGGAATTCCGGATGGATAACAGCGAATACGCATTTCCGTCTCCGGAAATGTATGAAGAGCATATCCGCGAAGACGCCGAAAAGGCCCCAGACTCCGGCGGCCAGTCCACTGACAAGAGCCTGTCGGTCAATACCGATTTTGGACCCTGATTCCTAAGAAAAGAGAGAATCCCATGAAATTCAGGCTTTTTCAATCCCTGACATCTCATAAAATTCTCTCTTTCCTTTTTACTGTGCTTATTTCCAGGTCGTAAGCTCTGCTATTCCAGAAGATTCTTCGAAGACCTTTCTTTCGCCTCTGGTTTTTCCCGTCAGTCGCAATCCAGTGCCCGGTGTATGGTTTCCCCGTAGCTGCTCTCGCTGGACTTTAACGTGATTTGTCTCTCCTGGGCCACGTAGACAAGGTAGGCATCCAGATCGGCCGCCCTGGTTTCCGCAACTTCCGCCCTTTCTCCTAACAGTTCTTCCGCAAAATGCGCATTTAAAATTTTTTTCTGGAACACGTCCAGATACTGGCTCTCCTCTAAACAGAATTTCCTTCCCGAAATCCGCCTTTCGCACATGTGGACATCCACCATGCAGTCTGCCTGATTGGGATACAGCCTGACGACGTCTCCCTCGCACCGGTAAGAGAAAAATCTTCTCCACCCGGCTCTTACGTCCTCCATCCTCCCAAGTCCCTCCGGAAGATCGCAAAATGCCTCGATTCTCTTCCCTGCCGGATTCACCCGCATGACCCGGCTTCCCTCGTTCGGAACCAGCAAAAGTTCCCCACCGATTTTTATGAGGTTGGAATATCCTCTTTCCTCCCCAGGCGTTTCTGACGGATAAATTTCCATGGCTCCCGTGTCCGCCTCCCACCTGAGGATGTCGCCGCTCCCCCGCATAGAAAACAAAAAGACAGCTCCGTCGAGACAAAGATCCTCTAAAAGATAATCCCCGACTTTTTTCACCGAGACCCTCCTGTTTTCTAAATCAAAACACGCCAGATAGGGGCTGTCCCTGACGACCGCATAAACCTCCTTCCCTTTTTTGGCATACTGCCTCAAAAAGACAGGCCGCTTTTTATCCGCCGCCTCCTCCGGAACGGCATCCGAATAACCTTCCCAATATTCTGCCTTGCGGCATTTCATGTCAAACCTTACAATTGGCTGTTTCAAGCTGGATGGGAGCAGCCAGATCGCATCACCAATCCGATAGGAATCCACGTATCTTTGTCCGGTGTCCCCTTTCTCAGTCACGGGGTAATAAGTCCGCTCCCCCGTGTCCATGTTCCAGACGCAGATACGCTTTGCATATCCGGGCGTAAAAAATAAATCTCTTCCACAAGAGTAAATCTGATGATACAGCCCCTGCTGCAGCGGCCTTTCTCCTTCAAATGAAAACAAATAATTGACCCGCCCCGTTTCCTTGTCCAACTCAAAACAGGCATTGCACAGAGTCTCGGCGACAATCCACGACGTTTCGGTTTCATATGCATCCGTAAAGGACAGTTTCAGATCCCGCATCCGTTCCTCCTGATTTCTTTTACTTTTTTCCCGGCCTGATAAATTCCGCAATTTTGCCGTTTTGCAGACCGCTAAACCGCCGCATACAAGACTGTTTCATACTTATACAGGGAATAATGACGATAATACAGTTTATATTCCGGCACCAATGATAAAAGATACGCCAGAATGTCCACAAAATCCACTGCCTTATGATAAATGGAAATAGCAAGCTTCGGCTTCCGGTTCCGAATGATGTCCTCACAACCTTTTAGGGCCTCCAGTTCTGCCCCCTCAATGTCCATTTTAATCATCGTCACCGGCTCATTTTTCAGCAATTCATCCAACGCCACCACTTCGACCGCGGCGTCGCCGCTTTCCGACACCTTTGACAAGGCTGTCCCGTCATTGCTGAAATGCAGAACCTCTTCGCTGGACCAAAGCCCCTTGTTCCACAACGTGAACTTCTGATATTTTTTCGCTCTGCTGATATTCCGGCATCTCTCATAACTGGTCAGATCCGGTTCAAACGAATAAACATGCCTGTAACGGCCTTTCGTCAGCTCCACGAATTGCTGAACCGTTCCGCAGTCATAACAGCCAGCGTCGACAAACACCTCGTCCTCGCTCAGCCCCAGTTCAGGCACATCAAAATACTGCATCCCATATTGCAATGGATTGTCTACACCACAAGGAAGCAGAATCCGCTCCTCCCCAAATCCGAGGCTCCGCATTTTGTCAAGCGCCGCATAGCTCAGGGATCTCTGCCCGCATCCTGACAGAATATTTACGTCTGCACCAAACGATGCCGCCTTTTCCAGACTGACCACAGGAAGTCCACGCCAAAAAGTCTCCTGCATCAGAACATTATCCGTACAGATTCCCCGAATGGAAATTCCCAGCTCAAAATAGCGCACTCCCAGATAATTCAGAGCGGCCCAGCTCGGAGCATAGAGAAAATTTTCCCGCTCATCCAGATATCTGCCAGATCTCACCCAGTCGGCGAGTGTAAGTCCGCTGTCCCCATCGCCTTTTGCGCGCCTGGAAGTAATGCTCTCCTTCTGCATTATGAGATAGTAGCGGATATCACAGCTTAGCTTTGCCAAGACCGCATAGGTGAATACGAGCCTGCTCTCCGCATCCTGCAGACACCGGTACCACGGAAAGGACTCCCACAACGATTCCCTTTCCGTCTCGTCCATATTACGGATATCTGCCGACAGGCTTTTCCAGTCCAACCCGCAATAACTTGATATGCCCAGCCCCTGCAAAGTATTTGCAATCTCTTTCTGATACCTGTCCTGCGTGGCGATGATAATACAGACTTCGCTCCCCTCCGCGGCCTTTGAAAATTCCTGCGCCGACAGGACGGGGAGACCCAGTACCTCTTCCACCGTGCGTTTTGTCTGGACGAATCCCTTTATTGTACCTTTGTCCATCTGCCTTTTCAAAACATAGTATATACTCTTTGCGCAAAATCCTGTCCCATAAAGGTAAATGTCCCCTGTCAGACGATGAGCCCGATCTAGTGCGTCCCTGATACTACTTATCAGCTGATATGTTTCCATGTCCACCTCCGTGCAACTTGTGATTCATGATCATGACCGGCTTTCCAGCCGCCTTGAACAGCTCTGTGACGGAGCTCCTGTTCCCATAGTAAGCGTCAGAAACGTCCACTGCCCGGTACAGGTCAGATGATATGTCGTAAATGCCAAGCTCCTCTTCCTGATAATCCTGCACGATCTTCCCATATCTTTCCACCGCCTCCGGATTCATAGACTTCACCGTCTCCCTGCTTAAAGGGTGCGGCCTCCATAAGAGCACCACGTCCTGGTTTCGGCGAAACGTCTCGAATATCGTCTCCAGCTTTTTAAAAAAGTCCTCGCAATAGAGCGCCATGAGCATGTTCAGGTGCGTGTTCAGAAAAATCACTTTTTTTCTCCTGCCATTTTTATAAATGGCCCGCTTCCAGTCTTCCGGTAAGCCGTCTTCGCGACCGCCCCTAATCCTGAAATCAAGTTTCGGAGACCCGTATGCGACGAATTTTTTCTCCAGCCCCTCCCTGATCCCCGTCGCCTTCCTATATTCTTCCATGTACCGCATTCTCACTTTTTCTGACTGCAGCACAACGACATTCGAATAAATAGTCCCTGGCAAAACGCAGTAATGCTCTGCGACCACATCGTTCTGATGGACGAAATACGGAATGTAAATTAATTTCTCCACAAACTGGCATAGCCGTTTCGCATAAAAATCCGGATGTATGCTCGTGACATAATTATATTGGTCATAAGGGTTATGAATATAGGCGATGTCCGGCTTCCATGCTGCGATGTCATGCTCCTTCCAGTCCAGAACAGGCACGTATTCCGGATAATTCCTTTGTTCATCATGCAGTTCCCCCAGGCTTCCGTCCGGATTTTTCTCATAATAGGGAATCGGCATCACGTAGGCCTCGCAGCCTTCATCCCGCCTCGCCGCCTCCCACACACTTTCAAGAGAATCCCACATGGCCGCTTTATATGGCAGGAAGACGATTTCCTTCCTGCCATCCGGAATCTCATATTTAATAAGATTTGACAGTGCCGTCAGTTCTTTTCTCACCTTTTTCACCAGTTTCCGGCATCTCATCACATCCGGAAGCATGACGCTGATCTGATACAGGGTTTCGCAGTATTCTTCCAGAAGCTGAACCACCTTAGTGCTCTCTGTTTCTATAGCCTCGACATAGTTCCCCATGAAAGCGGCGCTCTCCTGGCACTGTATAAGTGCCTCCGTCACGCCCTGCGGATCAGTGACCATGACTCCCAATATGGAATCATTCATTTTCCCCAGCATTTCCACCGTGGCAAGCAGCTCTTTTTTTATATGTCGCTTCATCTTTTCTCCCTTCGTCTGCTTCCCGTCATTTAGGATTGCACACAGCTCCTGCATTAACCCCGATGGCGAACTTTGCTTCTGCCAGGAACCGGGGCTCCGGGAGCGATGCGTCCGAATCCTACCTTATCTATCTGAACGATAGGATACTTGTCCTCTCTGTATGATCGATGGCGGCTCATAACAGCCCTCATCTTTTGTTTATGGATTCTTATATAATATGATATATATACTTTAATTTGTACATTTAAAAAAATGAAAAAAACCTTTCCACTTTTTCTGACATGTCTTTATCATAATATCGACGACATCTGTGAAAACTTAATCCCTTCTTCGTAATTCCGGCCATGGTTGTCCCATACAAACCACGCTCATGCAGACATATTCCTTTCCGCCCCGTGTACACAAAAGAGGCAGCGGCCTGTATAAGCCCCTGCCTCCCCTGTGCGGACCGCCGATCCTCTGACAGTCTTCCCTCTGTATTCTTCGGTCTTTCATACAAAAACTCAGCCTTCCATCTGCCGTCCCAGAAATCCGGCAGCCGTCGCCACAAGTTTGATCTCCATATCTCCCATCTTCACCCTGGCCTCTCTGCTCAGAAGAGACACGCTTCCGATGGCGTCTCCTTCGCAGATGATCGGGGCCACAGCCTGGGCCGTGATCCCTTCCATATCCTCGGAGGTCAGTGAAAAAAATTCCTTGTCGTCCTTTGCCGCCACTACGATATTCCTCTCGCTGATAACATGCTCCAGCTGTTTGCTGATAGTCTTGGTCAGCAGCTCCTTTTTGGAACCTCCGGACACGGCGATCACCTGATCCCTGTCAGTGATACATACCATCAGCCCGGTAGCCTGGGCCATGGCTTCGGCATACTGTCCGGAAAATGCCGTCAGCTCTACCATGGGAGAGTACTTTTTCAGGATGATCTCTCCTTCCCGGTCTGTAAAGATCTCAAGAGGAGTTCCTTCTCTCAGCCGCAGTGTTCTTCTTATCTCTTTCGGAATGACCACCCTTCCCAGGTCATCGATTCTTCTCACAATTCCCGTAGCTTTCATATCACAATTCCTCCATTTTGCATTGATTGTATCGTTGACTGATGCTTTACTACATGTAGTATTTGTAAAAAGGGGGAATTTATACGAATTTTTTATCTGTTACACTTCTGCTCTTACTGCCAGTACAGCCGTCAGCCCTTCCAGATACCGGTTTATCCGTTTTCCGGTTCCTGTATATTCTCTGTATTCTCTTATGATCTGCCATGGGCAGTACTCTTCCCTCTTCTCGACCAGCAATTCTTCCATATGACACGACAGCACCCGGCTCAGGACGTACAGGTGGTCCACGGAAGGCAGGATCTGTCCCTTAAACCATCTGTATACCGGCTGCGGACATGACAGGTGCAGCAGCTTCTGGATATCCTTCACAGAATATCCCTTTTGCCTGATCTTCTGTCTCAAAATTCTTCCGGTCTGTTCCATATCAATACTGACATAATTTCTGTTCTTCCTCATCGAAGCCCCTTTCTCTCTGACTCCGGGCTTATGGTTACCTGCATGTTTTTTTAAGATTAGCACAGAAATCCCCCGGAGGCATTGGACAGATAGTCCAATATCTCCGGGGGAATCTGTCAGATTTAAGCCTCAAACATGGGAGTGGACAAGTATCTGTGTCCGGCAGCAGCACTACAATGGTTCTGCCTTCATTTTCCGGACGTTTTGCCAGTTCGACGGCAGCCCGGCCGCCATTTCTTCCGTTTTCTCGACAGCCCCCTGCATCCCTCTGGCGCCGTCGGTCAGCACCAGTTCCGCCCCGTATGCTTTCATCAGCTGCCGCCGCTCTACCGAATAGCCGTCGGAGGCAGGAAATACAACGGGGTATCCTTACTTCTTTCTTCCAAACAACCCTTTTTTCCGTTTGTTGTAGTCTTCTTCGATGTCCTCTTTCCATTCGGCTCCCATGGGCGCCGCCGAAGGGGCGCAGGCGCGCATCTGACACAGGGTTCTTCCCACCACTTCATAGTTCAGCTCGATGCCCTGACTGTCATTTTCGAATGTAACGGAGCGGTCCGCGCCGATGCCCAGGCTGCCCGCCTCTGCCACAGCATCCATGTTGGCCCCCAGAAACAGAAACTCCCAGCCATATTTTTCTTTTTCATGTTCTATCATTGTTTTCACTTTGTCCCTGGAGTATTCGTGGCTGGCGTTTTCCAGTCCGTCTGTGGTGATCACTACGATGACCTTCCCGGCCTTCTCACTGTCCGGAAGATGTTTCTGAATCAGGCCCATCTCGTAGATCGTCCGTCCTATAGCATCCAGAAGAGCCGTACAGCCTCTGACATAATACTCTTTTGACGTGAGATCTTTTACCTGATCCAGGGGAAGGCGGTCGTGGACCTTTTCGTACTGATCGTCGAAAAGAACCGTGGTGATGTTTGCATCCCCTTCCTCTTCCCGCTGTTTGTCCAGCATCCCGTTAAAGCCGCCGATAGTGTCTTTCTCCAGCCCTCTCATGGATCCGCTCCTGTCTAAAATAAATACCAGCTCTGTCAAATTTTTCTTCATCTGTTTTTCCTCCGATTTGTTTTATGATCAGAGTATACCAGATAAAAAACAGGATTTGGTCGCTTCGGGAGCGACAATCATCAGCTGCCCAGAATAGGCTGTTCATAATAGAAGAGCATCTCATTGATCTCAAAAATATCGTAAATCTCATTTTCCAGAAAGAAGCTGAGAATCACGTCAAACCTGGAACCGGGAGACAGGGAGTATCCCGCGGCCTGCAGCAGATCTTTCGTCTCGTCGAGAGACAGCTCCAAAGCCACGGCAAATGCCATGACGGTCTTCTTGGTCGGCGCGTAGCAGACGTTGGTCCGTATTTTCGAAAACAGCTTCCTGTCTATGTTGGCCTTATGATAGACTTCCGGATCCGTCAGTCCCCGCTCGTCGATGAGCCGGAGCAGCATCTGGGAAAAGGTCTCCCCCATATGGAGCATAATATCGTCCAGCAGCCTTGTCTTATCTCCGGGAGAGATGGACATGGCCGGGGCCGAGGCTGCCGGCGGTACGTCTATGGGGTCCTTCCGGTTCCGTCTGAAAGGAGAGGCGGACCGCTGTTGGGATCCGGCCGGCTTCTTTCCTTTTTTTATGGGCTTAAAGAGAGAACGCTTTTTCTTTGGAGACGACACAGGCTTAGGCGCCGCCTGAGGCAGATTGGCCAAAGTGCTGCCGCAAAAATCTTCCCTGTGCTCTTCCACATAATGCTGATCGATATATTCTTCTATGTGGTTGAACAGCTGCCGGCTCACTGCCAGAGAGGCCGAGTCGTACACCACCAGATAGATCGTCATATCATTTTCCCTGAGAAAATCCCGAATAGCCGACACCGCCGTCCGCAGTGCCTGTTCTTTGGGGTATCCGTAGTTCCCTGACGAGATCAGGGGAAAGGCCAGGGATGTCAGCTCCCGCTCTCTGGCCAGCTTCATGGATTCCGCATAGGCGCTGTACAAAAGTTCCTCCTCCCCCTGGCCCCCGCCCTGCCATACCGGTCCTACGGCATGAATAATATACTTTGCCGGGAGACGGAACCCCTCTGTGATCACTGCTTTCCCCTGGCTGCAGTGTCCGATCTCCTCGCAGGCCGCCAGGAGAAGTTCTTCTCCGGCCGCCTGAAAAATCCCGCGGCTGGTGCCCCGGCCTTCCTGCAGATCCTCATTGGCCGGGTTGACGATGGCATCTGCATGAACTCGCGCAATATCATCTCTTATCAATAAAAACGGCATGATCAGTCTCCTCTTCTGTTTCTCTGATACCCTTTCTTTTCCGCTATCATACCATAAAAGGCAGTAAAAAATCCATCGGATTTCTAAATTCCGACGGTTTGGTTGACACGTTTCGGCCTCTTTGATAAAATTGCAGAAACTGCCTACAATACTTTTCAAGGAGATGGTCTTATGAGAATTCTGCTGATCCGCCATGGAGATCCTGATTACGAACATGATACTTTGACCGAAAAAGGCTGGAGAGAGGCCGGCCTTCTGGCCGGGATGGCTCCCTCCATGAAGATAGACGACTGTTATGTCTCGCCTCTGGGCCGGGCCCGGGACACTGCCTCCGGCTCCCTGAAAGCCATGGGAAAAGAGGCCGCCGTCCTGGACTGGCTGAGAGAATTTCCCGCCGTCGCGGACCCCAATGTCTCAGAAGAGCTGACACGGGCCTACCCCGGCCTCTCCAGGGAAGACAATCGGTATTCGGTCCGCAATGTGATCTGGGACATGGTTCCCGACTACTGGACCAGACATCCGGAACTTATGGAGCCGGACGGCTGGCGCCGCTCCCCGGTGGCCGAGAGCGGGGATGCGGTCCCTGTCTATGACCATGTATGCCGGGAGCTGGACCGGCTTCTGGCGGCTTACGGATATGTGAGAGAGGGCCGGCTCTACCGGGTGGTTCGGGAAAATACCAAAACCATAGCCTGCTACTGTCATTTCGGGATTATCTGCGCCCTGCTCTCCCATCTTTTAAACGCGTCGCCTTTCATCCTGTGGCACGGCGTCGCCCTGGCTCCCACCTCCGTGACTGAGGTCGTGTCCGAAGAGCGCCAGCAGGGTATCGCCTCCTTCCGGGCTCTGCGCATAGGGGATATCTCCCATCTGTACGCCGGCCAGGAACCGCCCTCCTTTGCCGCCAGATTCTGTGAAGTGTTCAGCAATGACGGGCAGAGGCATTAAACCCTATTTCCCTGTGGAGCCATTTTAAAAGGAAGGGCGGCCTTTTCCGGCATCCCTTCCTTCCCGTTCTTTTCTACTTCTCAAACAAAAACTCCTCCGGCAGCGTCACATGGAAATCCACCGCCAGATCCCTGAAATCCTGGGGCCGGATGGTCTGCAGCTTATCCGGCCGGATGGACAGCACCTTCACCAGAATTTCTGCAGATTTCTCCACCGTGTGCATCAGCCCGAAGGTCAGATCGAAATCCTCCCCGGAGCAGAAGCACCCGTGATGGGCCCAGATGGCCACGTCGTATTTCTTCATCAGCCCGCTGGTAGCTACGGCGATGTCTCTTCCTCCCGGCACCATCCAGCCGACTACGCCCACGCCGTCGGGGAACACCACCGGACACTCTGTGGCCATCTCCCACAGCTCCCTGGTAAACACCCTGTCCTCCAGGGGAAGGACAAAGGTCAGGGCGATGATGTTGGCCGGGTGGGCGTGGTAGATCACCCTGTGTCTCCCGCCGGATGCCGCCTTCTTCACCTCATGGTTCATCAGATGGGAGGGCAGCTCGCTGGTGGGCCGTCCTCCGTTTACCAGCCCCCAGCAGATCCGGTAATTCTCCCCGGCCTCGTCCACCTCCACGACGCAGATGTTGGCCGCCGGGTCTAAGATCACGTTGCGGAAATATTTGCCGCTTCCCGTCACCAGGAAATACTCTCCCTTAAGCCCCGGCACACTGGTGCCGATAGGCTGCCAGGGCTTGTCCCAGGACAAGTCTTCCTTCACACTCTCGATCTCCTCCGCCTTGATGCGGTAGCTCAAGTTTCCTCCGTTCCTCTCATGCCAGTTCTGATGAAATCCGTCGTCGCACATGCGGATAAATCCCTGGACAAATGGTGCATCTGCTACTTTCATAATCTCATTCCTCCTCTACTGTCTCTTGCTCAGCACATCTCTCTCGTACTCAAGCACCTTCTCAAACCACGCTTCTCTCACCGGAACCCCGTTCTGCTCGCAGAAATAATCCCAGACATCTCCAAAAGGATAGCACTTGAGCTCTTCCATCACCATCATCAGCTTCGTGAAATTCCGCTCCTCCTGGAGCTTTGCCAGTTCCTCATTGGGCTGAAGCAGGGCAAAGAGAAGGGCTTTCTGCATATTTCTCATACCTGTCACCCAGGCGGAGATCCGGTTGATACTGGCGTCGAAGAAATCCAGAGCCAGAAGCACCCGGTCCGCGCCGTTTCTCACGATCTCCTTGGCGATCTCCCTGGTCTCGTCGTCAAAGAGCACCACATGGTCGCTGTCCCATCTCACGGACCTGGTCACATGGAGAGCCACCTTGTCAAAGAACAGCAGCATGGACGAGATCTTGTCCGACACCACCTCCGTGGGGTGATAATGGCCGTTGTCCAGGAGACACAAAATATCGTTCTTGGCCGCATAGTTCATATAAAACTCGTGGGAGCCCACGGTGCAGCTCTCCATGCCGATACCAAAGACCTTGGACTCCACCGCCACATACACCTTGTCCCTGTCATATCCGCAGGCCAAAATCTGATCCAGGGAATCCTTAAGCCTGGCCCTGGGAGCCGTCCGGTCTCCTGGAATGTCCTTAAACCCGTCAGGAATCCAGATATTCATGGTCACCGGCTTCCCAAGCTCTGCGGCGATGTACTCGGAGATCTTCAGACAGGCGATACAGTGGTCGATCCAAAACTTCCGAATCCCCGGATTCTCACTGGAAAGAGTGCCGCAGGCCGCCTTGGGGTGGGAAAAACAGGTGGGATTAAAATCGATCCCCATGCCTCTCTCCCTGGCAAACTCCACCCACTTCTCAAAATGCTTCGGCTCGATCCGGTCTCTGTCCACCTCCTGCCCCTTCTCAAAGATGGCATAGCTGGCATGAAGATTAATCCTGTGTTTTCCCGGGATCAGGCTTAAAGCCTTATTCATATCCGCCATCAATTCCTCCGGTGTCCTGGCTCTCCCCGGATAATCCCCGGTAGTCTGGATCCCTCCCGACAGAGCCCCCGCCCCGTCAAATCCGACCACGTCATCCCCCTGCCAGCAGTGCATGGAAACCGGAATCCCTCTCAGGGCTTCCAGCGCCCGATCCGTATCCACTCCCATGCTCTTATACATTTCCCTCGCCGCCTCGTACCGTTCCTTCACTGTCATCCTTCCATTCTCCTCTCCATAATATTAATCTTTTCCGAACCCCAAAACTTGCCAAATCTTCTCTCAGCCTTCGCCGCCTATTGAAGATGAAACACCGGCTTCAAATCCACACACACCGGACTGTTATCCTCATTGGTCTCCATAATGTCCGCCATATAATCCCACCACTTCCGGTTGACGGCCGTGTCCGCGGACCTGGCCCACAGCTCCTCGTCCTCCACCTCCAGATACCCGTAGAGCACATTGGTCTCCGGGTCCAGATAGATGGAATAATTGTGCCCGCCGTGGGCGTGAATCATGTCCTTCATCTCGGGCCACAGTTCGTTGTGTCGCTTTTCATATTCCTGCGCCATGCCCGGATACAGAAACATCTTAAATCCTTTTCTTGTCATCTCGTCCTCCTAATCCGTGATATTGCCTTCCCGCACCGCCCCACAGTCGGCAGCGCCCCCTTAGCTTGCGTCACCCTGACCGTCCGTTCCACGGTTTCCTCCTCCTTAAGTCCCATCCGACGGCTCATATTTCCTGATGTCGAAAGACCGGAAGATCCCCTCTCTGGCCTCTTTAAGCCCCCTATAGACCCCGTCCCGGATCATCTGGGCCGCCAGGTTGCCGATGGCCGTGGCTTCCGTGGGGCCTGCATAGACGGGACAACCGGCTGCGTCCGCTGTCAGCTGGTTTAAGTAATCCGCGTTGGCGCCGCCCCCTACGATGTGGATCTGCCCGTAAGTCTTTCCGGTCACCTGCTCCAGCTCTTCCTTGGTCTTCCGGTAGCAGTCGGCCAGGCTCCGGTAGATCACGGCTGCCAGCTGGGCCGGCGTCCCGGGAATTTGCTGTCCCGACCTTTCACAGAACTCTCTCACGGCCCCGATCATGGTGTCGGGCGCCAGGAAACAGTCGTCGTTGCAGTCCACCAGGGAGGCGATATCCTCCCCTTCTGCCATCTGGCACAGCCTGGCAAACGAATAGTCCTCTCCGGCCCCGGCAAGCTCCTTTTTCACCGACTGGATCATCCACAGTCCCATGATGTTTTTCAAATACCGGAACCGGTAATCATAGCCGCCCTCGTTGGTAAAATTATGTTCCCGGCTTAGGTTCGAACAGTCCGCCTCCTGCCGCTCCGTCCCCATGAGGGACCAGGTGCCGGAGCTGATATAGAGTACGTCCTCCTCATTGGATGGCACTGCCGCCACCGCAGATGCCGTGTCGTGGGTGCCGGGAAGCACCACCTGACAGGAAAATCCCACCTGCCGGGCCACCGCCTCAGACAGCTCTCCCACCACTGTCCCGGGCATGGACAGGGGGCCAAACCACTCCTCCGGATATCCCAGTGTGCGGATCAGATCGTAATCCCAGGTCTTTGTCACCGGATCCACCAGCTGAGTGGTGGTGGCGTTGGTGTACTCCTGGCACTTGTGGCCGGTCAGGCGAAAATGGAAATAATCCGGAATCATCAGCATGGTCCGGGCCTGCTCAAGGTACTCGGGATGCTGCTTTTTCACTGCCATAAACTGGTAGATGGTGTTAAAGCTCTGTCGCTGAATCCCTGTCCTGGCATACAGCCTGTCCAGAGGAATCAGGCGGCTGACCTCTTCCTCTATCCCCTTAGTCCGCCCGTCCCGATATCCCACCGTCGGGCCTACGATCCGGTCTTCCTCGTCCAGCAGCACGTAGTCCACCGCCCAGGTGTCCAGGCCCATGCTCACCGGAATCTTTCCCAGCCTGGCGCACTCTTTCATGCCGGCGACCACATGGCCCCACAGCTCATCCACGTCCCAGCACAGCCGTCCGTCCACAGACTTCATCCCGTTGGGAAACCGGTAGATCTCCTCCAGGGTCATGCGCCCGTCCTCTGCCTTTCCCAGGATGTGCCGCCCGCTGGACGCCCCGATGTCCACCGCAAGAAAATACTGTTCCATAACGTCCCCTTTCTTATGGTTGATATCTTCATTTTACCCTGAAAACATCAAAAAAGTAAGGACGCGGCTTGTCTAAAACTACGTCCTTATTTGCAAACTCTTCTGTTGGATGTTATACTGTGATTATGGAGCTGTCAGACGCCGCTTTGGAAGCGGCAGCAAGAGGCTCATCGGCCATGGAAGGCAGGAGGTATCCCATGAACAGAGAACTGATTGAGCGATTAAGCGTGGTCACCAGAGAAGAGCAGGAGATCCTGTCCGGCCGGAAAGAGATCGACCGGACCCTCTACACGGAGCAGTCTCAGCTGATCATTGACAGCCGGAAGATGCTGGAGTGCGGCAGACTCATCCAGATCCGGCCCCACACCCGCTTTGTCCATTTTCCAAGGCATCGCCACAACTACGTGGAGGTCATCTACATGTGCCAGGGCCAGACCACTCACATCATCGATGACGTCCGGGTGATCCTGAAGGAAGGGGAACTTCTCTTTCTCAACCAGAATGCGTTTCAGGAGGTCCTTCCGGCGGGCCCGGAGGATATCGCGGTCAACTTCATCATCCTTCCGGAATTTTTCGATGCCACCTTCCGCATGATGGGGGAGGATGAGCACATCCTCCGGGACTTTCTGGTGGACTGCCTAAGGCAGGACCACAGCTATGGCCGCTATCTCCATTTTAAGGTGGCGGACATTCTTCCCATACAGAACCTGGTGGAAAATATGGTCTGGACTCTCTTAAATAACCAGCCCTCCAAAAGGAGTATCAACCAGTTTACCATGGGACTGCTCCTGCTGCAGCTGGCCTACCACACGGACCGGCTCAGCCAGGATGCCCGGGACTTTGACCAGCAGCTCAGCTTCCAGGTGCTGCGCTATATCGACGACCACTATCGGGACGGGCAGCTGACCCGTCTGGCAGACCTTTTGGGCTATGAGGTTCCCTGGCTCAGCCGGGCCATCAAACAGCTTCTGGGGCGGACTTACAAAGAACTTCTCCAAATCAAGCGGCTGAACCAGGCAGCCTTTCTCCTCAAAACCACCCGCCTGCCCGTCACGGATGTCTGCGCAGCCGTAGGGTATGACAACACCAGCTATTTTCATCGGATTTTTCGGAAATACTATGGGATGTCGCCCAGGGAATATCGAACGTCCTAGGGCTCATCTCGTCCTTCTGACACCAGTAAAAAATATGCGCCCTGCACACTTCCTCCGAAGAAAAAGGCCGCGCCGACCTGCATTTGCAGACCGGCGCGGTCCTGTGATGATCCGTATAAAATCTTCCTGCGGTTTTCGATGCCGTACCAACCGCCCTGTCAATCAATCGCTCCGGGACCTGAATCCGCCGTTAATTCCCGGCAGCATTGACTCCGGCGATCTTGCCGAAGCACAGTGCATCCGGAACGGCGTTTCCGCCGACGCGGTTGGTGCCGTGGATTCCGCCTGTCACCTCTCCGGCCGCGTAGAATCCGGGGATGACCTCTCCCTCGGTATTGATTACCTCCGCATTGCCGTTGATCTCCAGACCGCCCATGGTGTGATGGACTGCCGGTGAGAAGGACGGTGCGTAGAAGGGACCGGTCTCGATGGTGTTCTCCCAGGTTGTACGGCCGAATTCATCCGGTTTGTCGGCTTTTACTGCCTCGTTGAACTCCTTGACCGTCTGCTCTAAGGCATCCGCCGGAACTCCCATATTCTCCGCCAGCTCGGCAATGGTATCGCCGCTGTATAACAGGCCGTTATCTACCATGTATCCCAGAACTTCCGGAGTCCTCCCCCGCAGCTCTGCTTCCTTCTGGTCGCATACAATGTAGAACAGCTTATCGGTCTGAGCGAGAACCGCCTCCGCCAGAACGTCGCGGCGCTGGTCCTCGGCCACAAAACGCTTGCCTTCTTTGTTGCAGTATAAGGAGCTGTTGACATAACCGGAGATACCGCCTCCGGAAACGGAGTTCAGAGGCATCAGCTGAATCCATCCCATGCCTACCAGGTTGGCTCCGACCGCCTCGCCCATGACGATGCCGTCTCCGGTAGCGCCGGGGGAATTGTTGGTGGTCAGCGACTCTCCGATGTCCTCCCACTGCTTGTTATATTTGACACGCATCTCCACGTTGGCGCTGAAGCCGCCTGTGGCCATGATCACGCCCTTTTTCGCCTTGACGGTGACTTTCTCACCGGCTGCATTGGTGATCACGGCGCCGGCTACCCGTCCGTCTTCCACGATCAGCTCCTCGGCCTTGGAATCCAGATAGATCTCCACGCCGCTTTCGGTGGCATTCTTCTCCAGAGCCGCTATGATGTCCGCACCGCTGTTATTCGGTGTCTGATGAGAGCGGTTCCACAGGGCGCCCACCACGGTGCTGACCTCATCGGTCCACTCCACGCCATTGTCTGACAACCAGTTCAGGGTATCCAGAGTATTGGTCGTAAGCGTGCGCACCAGCTCCACATTGCCCTCATAGTCGCCGGCATCGATGCTCTGCAGGGCATGCCATTCCGGCGTGTCAAACAGCATGGTGTTGCCGGAGGCCTTATACTCATCCCACTGCGCCTGCACCTCTGCCTTCAGCTTTGCATGGTCCTCACTGACGTCCTCGTGGGCCAAAACCTTCTCCACGGCAGAAGACAGGGCTTCCGTCATGGGGATGTCTTTCTGTCTCTCGGGATCACAGGTGTTGAACGCACCGCCGCAGCGGAACGTATTGCCGCCCAAGGCGGACAGTTTCTCCACCAGGATGACGCTGGCCCCGTTCTGAGATGCCGACAGCGCCGCCGACAGACCGGCTCCGCCGCCGCCGATTACCAGCACATCCACCTCGGAATCTGCCAGAACGGCGCTTTCTGCCTCTTCGCCGCCTTCCACCGTTACGGCGCGCAGTGCCTCCGCATCTCCGCCTGCCTGGGTGACGCAGTCCGCCACCGCATCCAAAATGGCCTGGGAGGTGTACGTCGCACCGGATATGGTGTCCACGCCCAGACTCTGATTCTCAATGATGGCCGCCGGGATCTTCTCAAAGGCCCCATCGCTGATGCCTGTGGTCTCCCCGTGCTTTCCGATGGCAATCTCGGTGATGGCGTCCTGGCTGAACGTCACCGACAGCTCCACCGGACCGTTGTTTCCCTGTGCGCTGGCAGTATAGGTGCCCGCCTTGTAGGCTCCCTGTCCTGCCGGCTCTGCCGTAGTCTCTGCTGCTGTAGTCGGAGCCGCCGTGGTCGGGGCTGCTGTTGTAGTATCCTGGCTTCCTCCGTTTCCCCCGCATCCGCTGAGGAGAAGCGTCATACTTAACAGAACTGCTGCAACTTTTTTCATTTCCTTGCACTCCTTCCTTATATTGTATATCCCTGCTATGATGTCGTGTTAACTGTATCATGTTTTTTGTATTCTGTCAATCAAGACAGTCTTCCTGCGGCAAACAGTGGTACAAAATGCCGGGTTTCAGGCGAAATTCAATCAAAAAATCATATATTTTACCCCAAGTTATTTCCCGGACCGCAATTTATTTTATACAAAATATCAGAACTATGGATTTCCTTACACATCTCCTGCGCATAAACAAAGCCGAACCCCATGGCATCCCAAAGGCTTCGGCCTCGCAAGAACATACGTTCTGTAAAATTCATCTGTTTTCAGGCACTACTACATTACACAGCATACCACATCATAAAAATAAAGTCTAGTGTTTTTTTATTCTTTTGCTATAATTTGTTACAGTTCTCGGGGCGGGGAAAAACGGATAAAAACAGGCGTCAAGCTTGCTTGTAAGACTGATTTTATCCGTTTTTCCACATCGGGCGAACGCCCAACGCTTCTTGTTCGGCTTAAGCCGGACAAGAAGATGGCCCCCGGGAACCATAACCATACCGCAGGAGATCAATCTTTGAGAGCTTAAAGGAGGCCCTAAAAACCATGGTTGAACAAAAACACTTTGACGAGTGCCGGGATGTGATCCGCCAAAACATCACTTACTATCAGGAGCGGGCAGAACAGATGAAACAGGAGGCGGAAAGCCTCTACGCCGCGCTGACCTCCGGCAATACGGAGCTGTATTCCCAGCTGATAGTCACCCTGGACCTCAAAGAGCACCAGGAACGGCAGCTGAAAAAAAACCGTGCGGCATACCAAAAACCTTACTTCGGCCGCATCGATTATCTGGAGACCGGGACAGGCCAGGCTGAACGGCTCTACATCGGAAAAAACGGCATCTCCAAGGACCGGACAGACGTCCTCATCGTGGACTGGAGGGCTCCCGTCTCCACCCTCTACTATGAAAATAAGCTGGGGCCCGGCAGCTACCAGGTCCCCGGCTCCGACTCCGTCTCCGTGGAGCTGAACTTAAAGCGCACCTTTGACATCGACAACGGCACACTGGCGGGATACTATGACAACGACACCGCCGCCACGGACGAGCTTCTGGTCAAATACCTGTCCCAGAACAAGGATGCTGTCCTGGGTGACATCATCTCCACCATACAGAAAGAGCAGGATCAGATCATCCGCCAGACTCCCTTTCAGAACATCATCGTCCAGGGGGTAGCAGGAAGCGGCAAAACCACCGTGGCCATGCACCGGATCTCCCACATCCTGTACAACTACGAAAAGCGGTTCTCCCCGGATCAGTTCTGCATCATAGGAAACAATGACATGCTGCTAAGCTACATCACCAGCGGCCTTCCGGAGCTGGACGTATACCATGTGGACCAGAAACGGATAGACACCTTCCTCCGGGATCTTCTGGGCAGAGGGTGGAAGAAGTCCTACAAAATTCAGCCTCCCTCCGATTCCGAGGCCTTCAAGACCAAATTGGAATTCATGGAAGAGCTGGACCGGGATCTCATCCGCATCCGGGATCGTCTCCTCAAGGGAAGAAGTGTGACAGACTCTGACCTGGGTGTAATCCTGTCTGCGGACAACATCGAGAGGACCCTGTTTGAGAATCCGGAGGCCTCCATCGCCAGACTGTGCGGCCTGCTGAATCAGCGGATCAAGGCAAAAATCGAGTTTCTCATGACAGAGGCGGACTCCGGGAGGCGAAAGACCAAAGTCCAGGAGTACCGGGGATATTTTCAGCCGGAGCCCGCCATGAAGAACCCGGTAAAGCTGTACCAGGATTTTGCGGCGGCCTATGAAAACCGCCATCAGATCTCCACGGAAAGCCTGCTGGCCCATGTGAAAAAGAGCTCCTTTGATCTCTATGACATGGCGGCTCTGGCTCTGATCCAGAAGCGGATGACGGACAGGGAATTTCACGATGAGTACGGCCAGATCATCATCGATGAGGCACAGGACTTCGGTCCCGCACTCTACTATGCCGTCAGGCAGGTGCTCTTTAAGTGTTACTTTACCATTATGGGAGACGTGTCCCAGAACATCTATTACCGCACCGGCCTCAACGACTGGGAGGCCCTGACAAAAAACGTCTTTGCGCCGGAGCGGACCTCCTTCCATATCCTGGCCAAAAGCTACCGGAACACCATCGAGATCTCCCATGTGGCCGGAAAAGTGCTGGACGCCGCCTCCTTCGGCCGGTACAGGATCGAACCCGTGATCCGCCACGGCGCACCGGTATCCTTCTATCAGGTGTCAAAGGAGCAGATGGTACAAAAAGCTGCCGTACTCATCTCCCGGATCCGCTCCAGAGGCTATGACACCATCGCGGTGATCTGCCGGAATCAGGATGAGGCGGACCGTGTCCGGCAGGAATTGAGGGCATATCCTCATATTTTCTCCGACAAAACTCTCTGTCAATCGGCAGAGGGCGGGGATGAGGCTCTCCCTGTCCCGGCTCATAGCGGAGGCAAGACAGATACGGCTCCTGTCCCGGCCCATAGCGGAGGCGAGACAGATGCGGCCCCTGTCCCGGCCCATAGCGGAGGCGAGGCAGATGCGGCCCCTGCCGCCCCGGATATGGATCTGGCCGGAGACAAAACCGAGACGGAAGCCTCCTTCTCCAAGAGAGTCATGGTACTTCCTATCCACCTGACCAAGGGCCTGGAGTTCGACAGCGTCCTTTTGTGGAATCCGGACCAAAACGCCTATTCTCTAAAGGACGGAGAACCCAACCTTCTGTATGTGGCCATCACCCGGGCACTCCACGAGCTCCATATCCTCTGTTGCGGGGAGATGACAGAACTGCTGTCATAGGCAGAGAATCCGTCTGCAGAAAACCGGATTTTTTCACTCCTAAAGCGCCAGTAAAAAATTTATTATAATATTATGTTCTATTATTTAAAAAGATATATCTTTTTATAAGAAAGATATTGACTTTTTATATATTATAACATATACTATAATCAACTCATGAGGGAAAATTCGTTTTAGGAGGATACATTCAGATGAAACTTTCTGATGAATTTACAGAAAAAGCATTAGTATTTGCCAGCAAGATTTCTTCGCAGAAGCACATGTGTGCGATCAAAAACGCATTTACATCCCTGATGCCGGTGATCATCACCGGATCCTTCTGCACCCTGATCACCAATGTAGTCTGTGCCACAGAGGGCAACGGGATCAGCCTCGGAAAGCTGCCGGGGATGCAGTGGCTGTCCATGTTCACCGACTGGTTCAACGCAGCCAACTATGCCACTTTAAACTTTTTCACCGTAGCGGCCGTGGTCCTCATCGGACTGGAGCTGGGCAGGCTCAACAACCAGCAGGGATTTATGCCCGGCATCATCGCCCTCTGCTCCTTTATCAGCTGTCTCCCCACAGTGGTTCAGATTACCCATGACGATGTGGTCATCGACGTGGCCAATGTCATCGGCAAGGATTACACCGCTTCCCGGGGACTGTTCTTAGGAATTGTCATCGCCCTGGTGTCCGTGGAGATCTACACCAAACTGGTGAACAGCGGCGCCTTAAAGATCACCATGCCCGACTCCGTTCCCGGCAATGTGGCGGGTTCCTTCAATGTACTGTTTCCGTCCATGGCCACGGTACTGATCTGCGCCCTGTTTAACTTTATCACTACCAAGGCTTTCGGCATGAGCCTTTATCAGATCATCTATACCTTCCTGCAGACTCCCCTGGAGAAGGTTATGCAGGGACTCCCGGGTCTGCTGATCCTGATGCTGGTGTCTCAGCTGTTCTGGTGTATCGGAATCCACGGCAACCAGATCATCAAGCCGGTCCGGGATCCCCTCCTCAACGCCGCTATCCTGGCCAACACCGACCTGGTGGCGCAGGGTATCACCGAGGTGTCCAAGCTGAACATCATCAACATGTCCTTCTGGGATACCTACATGTCCCTAGGCGGCTCCGGCTGTACCATCGGACTGGTCATCGCCATCTTCCTCTTCTCCAGGAGAGGGGACTACCGGGCTATCGCCAAGCTGGAAGTGGCTCCGGCTATTTTCGAGATCAATGAGCCTATGACCTTCGGACTTCCCATCGTGCTCAATCCCCTTCTGGTGGTTCCCTTTATCATCACGCCTCTGGCCACCGGAACCTTTGCCTGGATCATGACGAAGATCGGCTTCGCCGGCGTCTGTGTCTACGCCATGCCCTGGACCACGCCGCCGATCTTAAGCGCCTGGCTGTCCACCGGAGGAAGCATCGGAGCCATCATTACCCAGATCATCTGCATCGCCATGTCCATCGCCATCTATATGCCATTTGTCATCCTGGCCAACAAGGCGGCGGAGGCCGAGAGCTGAGTATCAGTCGGCTGACAGTGGGACCAGATTCATAATAGAAACAGACGGCCGCTTATGGTCCGCTGCGGCCGTCAAGATGAAAAGGAGAATAATTATGACAGAGCTTGTAACACTTCCGGAAGGTTTCTTTCTGGGGGCCGCCGCCAGTGCGTGGCAGACAGAAGGCTGGAAGGGAAAGAAAGACGGACAGGATTCCTACATAGATGCCTGGTACAAGGAACACCGGGACGCGTGGCATGAGGGCTACGGTCCCGCGGTAGCCACTGATTTTATCAGCCGGTATCCCGAGGATTTCTCTTATATGAAGGAGATCGGCCTCCACTGCTACCGCACTTCTCTGAACTGGTCCCGCTTTCTCACCGACTATGAGCAGGCTGTGGTGGACGAAGAATATGCGGCCTACTACTCTCAGATGATCGATGAATGTATCAAAAACGGCGTGGAACCCATGATCTGCCTGGAGCACTATGAGGTGCCCCAGGTACTGATGGAGCGCTATGGCGGCTGGAACTCCCGCCATGTGGTGGATCTGTTTGTGAAGTATGCTTCCAGAGCATTTGAACGGTTTGGAGACCGGGTAAGATACTGGTTTGCCTTCAATGAACCTGTGGTGGTTCAGACGAGAGTCTATCTGGACGGCCTTCGGTGGCCCTTCCACCAGGATTCCAAAGTGTGGATGCGATGGAACTATCACAAGGCCCTGGCCACTGCCGCCGTCATGGACGCCTACAAAAAAAGCGGTTTCAAACGGCCGGACTGCAAGTTCGGAACCATCATCAATGTGGAGATGGTCTATCCCAGAACCGACTCTCCCGAAGATATGGAGGCAGCAGACAAATATGATCTGTTCTACAATCGTATTTTTCTGGATCCGGCCATAAAAGGAGCATATAATGAGGGATTTTTTGATCTTTTAGACAGACACAAAATCCTGATGGAGCGTACTAAAAAAGACCTGGATATTATAAAAGCCAACACCGTAGACTGGACAGGCATCAACCTCTACCATCCAAACCGGGTCAGGGGCCGGATGACTGCCATCCGGGAAGGCGCCCCCTTCCATCCCTGCTATTACTATGAAGACTTTGACATGCCGGGAAAAAAGATGAATCCTTTCCGGGGCTGGGAAATTTATCCGAAGATCATCTACGACTTCGCCATGCGCATGAAGAAGGAATACGGAAACAGGGAATGGTTTGTGGCGGAAAACGGCATGGGTGTCCAGAACGAGGGACAGTACCGGGACGAATCCGGCATGATCCAGGACGACTACCGTATCGACTTTTTCAAACAGCATCTGTACTGGGCTGTCAGAGGAGTCCTGGATGGTTCGAATTTGAAGGGGTATATGAACTGGGCATTTACGGACAATGTGTCCCCCATGAACGCATTTAAGAACCGGTACGGCCTGGTGGAAATTGACCTGGAACACAACCGGGACCGCCGGATGAAGAAATCTGCCCTGTTTTTTAAAGATGTAATCGCCAACAGGTCATTTTCTTATGACAGAGACGATGAGTACCGATAGATGTGCGTATTCTGTCAAAGCTATCAGATGAGAGGAGAAAAGAATCTATGAAGCCTGCCAACAGACAACCCGCCGCCTCCAAATTTTCGGAAAAAGAGACGGAGACCCGGGCCCATATACGGGAACTCCGTCAGCAGATCAACGCCGGAAGCCGTGACGATATCCGCCCTTTTACGACCTACAAGATCATCACCTACCTGTGTACCCTCCTCTTTCCTTTGGTACCCCTGGCCCTGTACCGGATCTGGTGCCCGAAAACAGAATTTTCCCGCCAGGAACAGCTCGTGTGGACCGGGGTGATCCTGGTGATAGCGTTATATGCCGTCAGCCTGGCAGTGTAAACCGGGATTTGGCATATTTTAGAAAAACCTAAGCGGTCAGTCTTCCATAAGACTGACCCCTTATTTTGAGAAGCTTACTCGCCATCCAGTTTTTTCTGAAATTCGCCGACAGAACCGCTTGCAGCAGCAAATGTCAGCCACTGCTGTAATCTATCAAGATCTTTTTCTTCCAGTATTCTTAACTTTAATTTTTCCGGAACTTTTCCCCTGCTTTCCAGCAAATATATGATAGCTTCTGCTCTTCCTTCTGCTTTTCCCTCCGCTCTTCCTTCTGCTTTTCCCTCCGCCCGGGCCTCCTTCCAGACATAGATCCTCCATGCCCGGTCATCCCGCACTCTTTTTAAATATGCTTCATACCTTAACCTCAGGGGATTGCTCATGCTCAGCCGTTCCAGCTCCCCTATAGCCTTCAGAATCCCCAGATTTTTTGTCTTGATCATCTTTAGATCCTCCTCTGTTCTGATATTGAAAAATCGAATCCAGTCATCTACTTCTCCCTGCCCTGTCAGCTTTTTATTTAATTCCAGCACATGCACTTCCAACATGTCTGATAATTTATTTCCCTCTTCATCCATGAGGTAATAGACCGTATGATACTTCTTTCGGTTGCTTAAATTAAAATCCAGAATACTTATCCCCACACATTTTCTCAAATGGGAATAATCCTGTCCTGACTGCAGATCTTCCGTGTACAGCTTTGACAGATAAAATAACTGCCGCTTGTCCCAGCTGTCACACACTTTTGCCTGCAGTTCGATGTCGATCTTCGTGTCATCATTAAGCTCCACTACCACATCCAGAATCCCCAGCTTCTGCTTTTTGTGTCTTTTCCAGAGAAATGTATTTCTCAGACGCAAAGAGCGGATACTTTCCTGACGGATTCCCAGAACATCACTGATGAAATATCGGAGTATGGTTTCATCACGAAACAGTTCCTTGACAACATAATCGTATTTTGGTGAAATGATCACGGTACCTCCCTTCCCTGTAGCGGAATACAGAGGAAGGGATATACCCTCATTATACGCAGTATTCCGCCGCAGCTCAACTATTTTTTATAAATGCCTTCATCTCATGGAACATCTGCAGAATCTGCAATGACCAGCTCCGGAGGGAATCTCCGGTAAGATTATATTCAGTCTATACAAAATGACGGTTCCTGTCAATCTCTTTCTTAAAAAGCTTCCTTCTTCCCCGCAGAAAATGTATCGGGTCCTGCGCGAAGTCTTGATTTTGGAACAGGTCTTTGCTACAATAAATGGTAAAATCACCAGAGAATCAGGAGCCCCGGTTATGACCAAATACGAAGTGATCAGCAGCGATATCCGAAAAAAAATACAGAACGGCACCTACGGAGTCAATACTAAACTCCCCACGGAACCGGAACTGGGCGACCAGTACCAGGTTAGCCGGATCACCATAAAAAAAGCCATTGATCAGCTGGTTTCCGAAGGATTGGTCATTAAAAGGCGGGGGGCCGGTACTTTTGTCAAGGGACTGCCGGAGCAGGAAGGACGGCTGCCCTCCCAGGCAAACGGACTTTTTAATACTTTAGACAAATCCCGTATTAAATCCGAGGTAGTTCTCTTTGAGATCGTGCCTGCCCAGGAGACCGTGGCCGCAAAACTGAGCATCCAACCTGACGATTTTGTGTATCATATTATCCGCTACCGGCACGGGGAGCCTGACTGGAGAACCCTGGATTTCTGTTATATGCCTATTCTGCTGATCCCCGGCCTGAAAAAGGATCATCTCTATCGTTCCATCTACGAGTACATCGAACGGGACCTGGGATTCCGGATCCAGAGCGCCCACCGGGTAATTACTGCCAGACGTCCTGACGAGTACGACCGGCAGTACCTTGGACTGACAGATTCGGATCCTGTACTGTCCATCGAACAGGTAGGCTATCTGGACAACGGCACTCCTTTTGAATACTCCACTCAGCATCATATCGGGGATCATTATGAATTCAAAACGGTCAGCATCCGATGAGGCCGGCCGTTTGCGTCTGCCGTAAAATGTCAGTAAAAATTTATTGCAGGGTATTGATTTTGAAAAAAAGATGTGGTAGAATATTGTTTGTCGTTAAGTAATGACATTATGATTTTAGTTTATGCGCGAGTGGCTCAGTGGTGGAGTATCGCCTTGCCAAGGCGAGGGTCGCGGGTTCGAATCCCGTCTCGCGCTTTTTATTGTACAGTGGGAAATCCCGAGTCTTCGGGATTTCCCATTTTTGTCTGTTTCATTGTCCGTTCCTTTTGGAGGACCGTTTACATCCACAGCATGGGCTGTCTTGTGGCGATGTTCCTTCTGGCCTCTTCATCTGTGGATTCCGGCGGAAGGCTGTCATATAATGTCAGCAGCTCTTTCCGTCCCAGGGTACAGCCTGCCAGCATCATGTACCCGGCCCTGGCAGGAAAAGCATCATAGTGCATCACATCGGGCTCATAGGGCCAGGCCGACTTGTCAAGCACAAAAGGTGTAATAAAATCCAGCGCTTTCTTAATACTCCGCCCTGAAGGAGATTCATACTCCCACAGATTATCCTCCGGCCTGGAAAGCAGATGGCACAGAGAGACCATGTTGTCCACCACAAAGATGGAATAGTTGTACGGCTTGGTTCTGCCCGTCTCTCTCGGGAAAGAGCCGTCTTCCGCCTCCTGCTTCAGCAGCCCGTTCTTGTAATACTCCCGGCAGAAATCCGCGATCCGCTCGTTGTCCGTAAACAGTGCAAAGGCTGCTGCCTGGACAAAGAAGCACACTCCGTGATTATTGTCCTTATTCATCTCCTGAATACCGTTAGGATCTGTCAGCATCCATCCCAGATACCGGCAAAACCATGTTTTTAACCCCATAAAGATTTCTTCCGTCATGGCATCGGAGGTCCTGAGATGTTCGATACAGAACACCACGTCTACCAGGTGAAGCGTGTCAATGATCCCGATCCCCCGTCCGGAGCATACTCCCAGGATAGCCTGAGCGTACTGAAGATGAGGCGCCATATAAGTTTCTTCATCCAGGAAAAACTCTTTCAGATGAGTTACGGCCCTGTCCCCATAGACTTCCTCCCCGGTCAGCACATAGGCTGATGTAAGAAACACCACATTGGTACGCATCTGCCGCATGATGATCCGGTGTCCGTTAAAATTATCCGGGTTGGTCTGGCCGTCCCTGTGGATATAGGGAAGGCCGTTGTCCGTATCGGGATTGGGCCACCAGTAGTCCCCGTTGGAATAATAATCATGGGGGCCGCCTGCACTTTTTTCGCTGGCAATATCCGTTATGTGAAGCACAGGGGCTTTTAAAGCCTCCTGCGCTTTCTCCATGACCCAGTCCCGGTTCCGCCATGTTGGTTCAATGTTGTACTGTTTTTTGTATATTATCATAGAATCACCTGTCTGCATCCCCAAATCATCGGTCACTGTCTGTTCAGTTCTGCTTTCGCACAATTGAGAAGAGCCTTCATATATCCGGTACTGTAGGCCCAGGAAGAATTTTCTCCGCCTACGGTTTCTCCCCATACCGGAACGTGATCCACATGGATGACCCCGTCGTAATCACAGCGGACAAACTGCTTCATTACCTCATACATATCCATGTATCCGTCTTCCAGAAGGGTTTCCTCAAAATACGGAATTGTGCTGCTTACATTTCTGAAATGTACCACAAATACTTTCTTGTTTTCCACAAAGTATCTGATGTCTTCCATCACATCGCCAAACTGCTTTCCGCCTTCCAGCCAGCAGCCAATGCACATCTTCATCCCCAGGTAAGGGCTGTTGCCGGACAGTTCAAAGGCATGTCTGTAATCCTGTGCCGATGTGATCAGATTGGATATCCCCTTTAAACACGCCACCGGCGGGTCGTTGGGATGGAGGGCGATCTTTACATTGGCCTCCTCACATACGGGCAGTACCCGGTCAAGGAAATACTTGAAATTCTCCCATATTTCTTCCCTGGTAAACAGTCTCCCGTGAGAGTAAGGATGAGTTTTCAGTTCCTCAATATCAACCAGACGCCCTATGCCGCCTCTCGTGCAGGTGCTTACGGCAAATTTCGTGGTCAGAACCTGGTTGGGCTCCCATGTCATGTACACAACAGGAATACCTGCTTTTCCGAGAATCCGGTTGAAATTATTGTACGCCTCAATAGCTTCATCTCTCCCCGGCAGTCCCAGATGGATCTTGTCGCTTTTATAGAGATGTACATTGCCTGCATCCGTGATCTCCAGACCGAATTTGTCAAGACGTTCCCTGGTTCTCATAACAGAATCATAGTCCCTATGTTCGTCTTTAAAGATCACATACACATATTTCACGCCCATCTGCCTGATAAATAAAAGCTGTTCATCTGTATAATCCGACACCACTTTGGACTGAACCCTGATCTTATCTCCCAGCATACATTTGCTCCCCTTTCCTCTGTTCTTTATTTTGTCCAGTGAACAGCCTCCGGCGTCCACTGCTCCAGACTCACTTCATAAATTCCGCTGTCTGCCAGGCCGGGAACCGCAAAAGACTGATAATACACGACAGCCAGAGGAGTGATCATGATATAGTCATGGGCCAGGGCCATAGCCGCCTTCTGCAGATTCTCTTTCTTCTCGTCAATGGTTTTCGCCGCTCTCGCCGCAAATAAAGGCTCTTCAAATTCCGCAGGCCGAAGCATAATTCCGTGGTTCTTAATTCCTTCCGAAGAATACAGGCGGATGTAGTTGCTGGTAAAGTCCATCTTGCTGGCGCCTCTGTTGGCAATAAATCCGTCGATGTCATCCTCTTTCTGCATCGCATCCAGTGCAGAGCGGTCCAGGATCTCTACCTCTGCCTGAATACCGATCTGTGCCAGGATAGCCTGGAATGCCGTCGCCGTGTCGTTATCGGCGGACTTGGCGTAGATGGTGGTCTTAAAGCCGTCAGGATATCCGGCCTCTGTCAGAAGCTGTTTTGCCGTATCCAGGTTATACTCATAAAATTCTGCCTCGGGAGCATATGCCCATGAATCCGGTGTACAGAACAGGGGAGTCGCCTCTCCCAGACCGCCTGACAGAGCTTTTGCGACATCATCCCACTGAACGGCATGCATGATCGCCTGGCGGACTCTTATATCTCCCATGGGGTGATCCGTACTCTTGCTGTTCCAGATGATGTGCTTGATATCCGCACAGTTTGCGTTTCTCTGTCCGATACTCTCGAAACCGGCCTGTGTGATGGCATTGATGATAGCTTCATTTTCAAATTTCATGGCCACGCCTACTTCCTTGTTCAGCAGGGCAGACATCATGGTATTGGTATCCTTGATCATGTCGATCTCCAGCTTGTCGAGGTAGGGACGTTCTTCTAACCGGTAATTTTCATTCCTGGTATACGTAATCTTGTTGTCAGCCACAAAGGACTCCAGAAGGAACGGGCCGGTTCCCACGGCGTGAGTCTTGCACCACTCTTCCCCATTGGCTTCATAAGCCTCTTTGGAACAGATATAGATATCGCCGATCACATTGTCCCAGTTGTTGGCCCAGCTGGCGTACTGGATCTCCACAGTCAGATCATCTGCCACCCTGACGCTTTCCGGGGTTCCGATTTCGCTGGCCTTGCCGTTGGCGATATACTGTTCAATATTCCAGGCTACTACCTCTGCATTACAGTCGGAACCGTCGGAGAACTTTACTCCCTCTCTCAGTTTGATGGTAAAGGTCAGCTTCTCCGCATCCGTGATGAATTCCTCTGCCAGCCACGGATAATAATTTCCCTGTGAATCTGCCCGTCCTAAGGACTCCAGAACAGGCTGCACGCCAAAGCGGTCTCCGGTGCTGGTGGACTGAGGCATGAAGAAGGTTCCGTGAGTCTGGGGGATCGCGATGACAAGACTGCCGCCAGTCTCTGCCTCCCCCTGCTCTTCTTTACCCGTATCTGCCGCGGCCGTCTGAGAGTCGCCGCCTGCAGCAGCTGTCTGGCCGGCTGCTGCCTGGGTCTGGGCCGCGGTTGAAGGCGCAGTCTGATTATTGCCGCCGCATCCCGCAAGAGTTCCTGCTGCCATCGCTGCCGCCAGTGTCATAGACAAGATTTTCTTTGTTAACTTCATCACTTACTTCCTCCTTAATATTATGGTTAATTATTATACAGGAAACAGGCTGCTTCATGGCCGTTCCCGATATCTCTCAGTTTTGGAACTTCTTTTTTGCACCGCTCTGTTACATGGGGGCATCGGTCATGGAAGGGACAGCCGGAAGGCCGGTTGATAAGGCTGGGCACTTCACCTCTCACAGGCACCCTCTCTCTTTGGGCTTCCACTTCCGGATCTGCTACCGGCACCGCGCTGAGCAGGGCCTGGGTGTAGGGATGGAGCGTATTCCGGTACAGCTCCTCACATTCCGCGATCTCCACCACCCGTCCCAGATACATCACCAGTATCCGGTTGCTGATATGTTTTACCACTGCCAGATCATGAGCAATAAACAGGTAGGCAAGTCCCAGGCTGGCCTGAAGCTCTTCCAGAAGATTGATGATCTGGGCCTGGATGGATACGTCAAGAGCCGATATGGGCTCGTCGCAGATGATCATATCCGGATTGGATGACAGGGCCCTTGCGATGCCGATTCTCTGGCGCTGGCCGCCGGAAAACTCATGGGGCACCCTGTATTTTAATGCAGGATCCAGCCCTACGATCCGGAACAGTTCATCCACTCTCCTGTCATATTCCTCTCTGTTCTTCACCAGCTTGTGCAGAAGCAGGGACTCTCCCACGATCGATTCCGCCGTCTGCCTGGGATCCAGGGATGAGAAAGGATCCTGAAAGATCATGGCCATACGTTTTCTGTAAGGATACATCTGCCTGTCGTTAAATTTAGCAATGTCCGTTCCCCCGAAAAAGATCTCCCCTTCTTCCGGGCGGTATACCCGCATGATACACCGGGCCAGAGTCGTCTTTCCGCATCCCGACTCTCCCACGATACCCAGGGTCTCCCCTTTCCGGACGCTGAAATTTATGTCCTCAATGGCCTTCACCTCACCAGCTTTCCTCCGCAGCATGCCTTTGAACACAGGGAAATATTTCCTTACGTTTTTCACTTCCAGACATAATTCGCCGTCCGCCGTAACCCGGGGAGCTTTTTTCAGTTCTCTGCCTGCGATCTCTTCCGCCTTTCTGGCTTTTTCCTCCTCCGTCAGATGGCAGGCCGCATAATGCCCCGGTTCAAGCTCCACAAGATCCGCTTTCTTCCTGCCTTTGCATCGGTCCTGCCGATACTCGCACCGCTCGTAGAAAGGGCAGTACTCCGGCCGGGCAGCCGGATTGGGCGGAAGCCCGTCAATAGGAATCAGAATCCGGTCTCTGGGGTCGTCAAGTCTTGGTATGGCCCTGAGAAGAGCCCTGGTATAAGGGTGCTCCGGATTGGCAAAAAACCGTTTCGCATCTGTCATCTCCACCACGCTGCCGGAGTACATGACATAGATCCGCTCCGCAAACCGGGCCACGATGCCCAGGTTATGGGTAACGATAAATACGGCCGTGTTGGTCTTCTTGGCAATATCCCGTATCATCTCCAGAAGCTGGGCCTGAGTCGTCACATCCAGAGCCGTGGTGGCCTCATCGGCTACCAGAATCTCAGGTTCTGAAGACATGGCCATGGCGATCATAATCCTCTGGCGCATACCCCCGGAAAACTGCTGGGGATAGTAATCAAATCTCTGCTCCGCATCAGGGATATTTACCATTTTTAACATCTCGACAGTACGCCTTCTGGCCTCTTCCCGGCTCAGATGCAGATGCTCCATAATATTTTCCTGGATCTGATAGCCGATGGTCAGCACCGGGTTTAAAGAGGTCATGGGTTCCTGAAAGATCATGCTCACCTTTCCGCCCCGCATATGGCGCATCTCTTCGCTCTCCGGCCCGTACTCCAGCATGTTCTTTTCATTTCCCCGGATATAAACCTGGCCTCCGGTTACCTTTCCCGGCGGGCTTATGAGCTGAAGGCTGCTCATCATGGTGACCGATTTGCCGCTTCCCGACTCTCCCACGATGCCTACAATCTCTCCGGGATCAATGTACATGGACACTCTGTCCACCGCCTTCACCAGCTGTCCGTCTGTCTTAAAACAGGTCTCTATATTCTTTATTTCCAACAAATGTTCCATCATGATTCCTCCTCCCCTCAGACTTCTCCACGGAGTCTCGGATCAAGAGCATCCCGAACGCCGTCGCCGAACATATTCAGGCTGATTACCAGAACTGCCACACAGATACCAGGCGTCAGGGCAAAGACAGGATTCTGCATCAGAAACAGCCGCCCTTCACTTACCATGCTGCCCCAGGAGGCCGTGGGAGCGCTGATCCCCAGTCCCAGAAAGCTGAGACCTGCCTCTGACAGGATCGTGGAACCTACCTGCTGGGTCATCATAACGATGATCGGGGAAATGCTGTTGGGGAGAATGTGTCGGAACATCAGCCGAAAATCCTTATTTCCCTGAAGCTTTCCCGCCATGATATAGTCCGCCTCCTTGATGGTCAGCACCTGTCCTCTCATCATCCGCACATAGCCTGCCATGGAAGAGATTCCCAGGATAACGGCCAGATTGCGGATCCCAATACATTCTCGCCCTGGCAGAGACCGGCAATATGACAAAGGCTGCCAGAAAGCTTTACATTTCCCAGCCCACGCTCAGCCAGTTTCTCTCAAAACAGGAGTCCGAGATCGGTGCCCCTCTTTTTAAACGGGCAAACGGCACTTATGTTCTGACCCCTGTGGGAGAGCTCTACGCAGATTATGCCCGCAAGGTTCTCTCCCTGACAGATATCCTGGAAAAAGATATCTGCCGGATCTCCAATACAAGCCGGATCAAGATCGGCACGTCGGCCTCCCGCGCCCTGCAGATGCTGACCTTTATTCTTGTGGACTTCTGCAAATATTATCCTCAGGTAGAGCTGACCCTTTCCAACGGAAGCCTGCAGATCATGAACGAAGCAATCTCCAAGGGAGACATGGATGTGGCTTTTGTCACAGTGCCTTCTCTGGAACCCTGGAAAGGGCAGAGCATCGAGCTGAAAAAAGAAGAAGTCGTCTTCGCCGTTCCAGTCAGCCACCCCTACTGCCGTCAGCTGGGTCCTGACACGCCTCATACACTGAACAGCAGCCAGCTTATCGAACATTTCGGCTCCTCCCCTTTTATCCTTCAGCTCAAAGGTTCCTGCATCCGCTATCTGATCGACGACTTTTTTGAAGGCCGGAACTTTAACCCTGTCGTGGCATGTAATACCAGCAACGCCCACTCCATCTGCGACATGGTGGCCAGCAATATAGGAAGCGGTTTTATCCCTACAGGCTACGCCGTCAGTTCTCCTCAGATCGCCTGTTTTTCTCTGGAGCCTAAAATGTACCGCACCCATTCGATCTTATACCGGAAGGATCTGATTCCCGGAGCCCCTCACAGATACCTTTTCGATCTGGCGGAGAAATATGCAAAAGAGCACTGGGAAAATTTTTCCGAGTGAATCCTTATGCCAAAAAACAGCCGCGCAGGATTGATGGTTGGTTCCTGCGCGGCTGTTTTCTTCTCTGTCTTTAAAGACATATGCCTGTTTTCAATTCTTCTGTTTTTATGTATTTCCTGTTATCTTGCTGACATATGGCAGCAGATGCCGGACTTCATAACATAATCCGCTGCCGGCGTCTTCCGTCTGCTACTCCTGCAGCTCCTTAAGTCCCGTGTACTCCAGGAACTCGTCGATCACCGCCTTCTGCAGCAGCTTCCTGGTCCCGGGATCTTTTCCTCCTGCGGGCACTCCGTCTACCATGGTGGCATAACGGTAAAAATTAGAGGACGAGGTGACAATGATCTCGTCGGCCTCCATCAGTTCTGCCAGAGTAAAGGGACGCTCCAGCACCTGGATCCCCAGACGGTAACACTGGGCGATCATATGGGTCTTGGCGATGCCGCGGAGGATCAGGTTGTCGTTGGGATGGGAGATAAAGACTCCATCCTTTAAGATCGAGATATTGCTGTGTGAACACTCGGTGACCACATCCCCTCTGTGGAACACGGCCTCCCCCACTCCGGCCCGTTTGGCAGCCTGGGAGGCCATGACAGACGGAAGCAGGTTTAATGTCTTGATATTGCAGTGATAGAACCTGGTATCCTCTCTCGTAATCAGGGCAATCTCCTTCTCCGGGTCCTGCATGGCAAAAGGCCGTACAGCCACCCACAGCTTGCCCGTCATGTCCTCGCTGTAGGTGTGATTTCTCACATCCACGCCTCTGGTCACCTGCCAGTAGATAAAATGAGTTCTCCCCTCCACCTTCTCCAGAAGTTCTGTCAGAAGTCTTCCCAGTTCCTCTTTCTCCATGGGGATCCTGATCTCCAGCGCCTTCGCGCTGCTGTAAAACCGGTCCAGATGGTCCTGAAGCAGAAATACCCGGTGATTCCCTCCCAGGGTCGCCTCGTAGACGCCGTCTCCAAAAAAGTGAACCCTGTCGTTAAAGGGGATCATTACTTCCTCCGGAGCACCGACCCGGCCGTCATAGTAAGCTAATTCTTTCATCATTTCATTCCTCCACCTTCATTGGCATTTACTCTACTTATAAAAATAGTCCTTTCCGGCGGATTTGTCCAGATATTTTATCATTGATATTTCTCTGCCGCAACGATATAATAATTACAATATGTTATGACAACTTATTTTCCAGGAGAGAACCCTTATGTTTAAATATGAAACCATTGCCGAAGACATTCAGTCCAAAATCCTTTCCGGCTTTTACAAACCGGACGAAAAGCTTCCCCAGGAGATGGAGCTGTGCAGACAATATGGCACCAGCCGCATCACCATCCGGCAGGCTATGGAGCTGCTGGTCAACAGAGGACTGATCACCAAGCGGCGGGGATCCGGAACCTTCGTGAAAGCCATCTCCGGCGGTTCCGATAATCACGAGAGCTTTGCCCGGTCCCAGCAGTTCGGCGGATTTACCAGGACAGAGGAAGGAAAAAAGATCACCTCCCATATCCATGAATTTATGCTGATCCCCGCCTCCGGGGATATCGCCCAACGGCTGCAGCTGGCCGAGGGCTCTTTCGTCTGCTATATCTGCCGCACCAGACTGGCGGACGGCAAACCCCATGTGGTGGAGTATACCTACATGCCTACGGATTTTATCACCGGCATCACTATGGAAGTGGTTCAGAGTTCCATCTACTCTTATATCGAGGAGACTTTAAAGTTAAAAATCCAGAGCGCCCACCGGATCGCCCGGGCCGCCATGCCCACAGAACAGGAAAAGCTGTGGCTTGATATGGGAGAGGAACCCATGCCTGTTCTGGAAATCGAGCAGGTGGCCTACTTAAATGACGGAAGGATCTTCGAGTATTCCAAGTCCCGGCATCGGGCGGACTGTTTCGAGCTGCGGACGGTCAGCGTCAGGTAAACGCCGGAAACCGCCTGCAGCGGCGGTTTCTCACTCAATCCTCATCACTTTTCGATACATCACCGTGTGTCTCTCGTCCACCATCTCATCCATGTGATAATGGCCGCAGAACCAGCGCCTGTACCTGCACCGGTTTTTGATCCCTTCCAGATATCCGGTCAGCTCGTCCGGTTCAAACCTCCCCAGGGAAAATACGGCCTGGACACTGGATGGGGCGCAGTGGCTGACGACGTAATCACATCTCCAGCCATGCTCCTCCATCACTGCCAGCCCCTCCCGATACTGCCCCTCATCGGGCATCTCCTCTTTCCACCAGGAGAGATGGTTGATTCGGTAACGGACGCCCCTTCTCTCCAGCGCTCTCACCTTTTCTTTCAGTTTCGGACCCTCCCGTTCCATAATCCCGTCTTCGATGTCATGGGACCTGGCTCCCCCGAAGACAAAAAAATCTTTCCCCTGGATCCGGTACATCTGTCCCCGCATCAGGTGAATCACATTCTCCCGGATAAAATGGACTTTTCCGCCTTCCCACTGTTCTGCCGGAAGCTCTGCCAGCATATCATGGTTCTCGTGATTCCCGTCCGCAAACGCGACAGTAAAATCCTTTTGGGACAGCCAGTTCAGCCAGCTGTATCAGGAGACAGAAAAGCTGTCCCCCGATCTGGCAAAACATCTTCTGGAAATTCTGAAAAAACTGAATCAGAGCAATTAAATATGGCCTCCGTTTCCTGAACAGGGGGCTTTTTCTGCCTTTCGGCATTTTTTCCCTGAGCTTTCAAAAAAACATAAAAAACTTTATTTTCCTCTTGCATTTTTATAAAATTATGATATTATATAAATATGTTATAACTTATTTATCAAAAATCATGTTTTATAGGAAAGGGGTATCTATTATGCAGGTCAGACTTCCGAAAAATTTTTTCATGGGCGCCGCCATGTCCGGTCCTCAGACCGAAGGCGCTTACAAGAAGGATCACAGGTTAGAAAGTTTCTGGGATCACTGGTCCGATCTTTCCATCTCCGACTTTTACAACAAAGTAGGCAGCTATGTGGGCAACAATTTTTATGAGAAATACGAGGAAGATATCAAACTGTTGAAGAGTCTTCATCTGGACTCTTTCCGCACCTCCATCCAGTGGACCCGGCTCATGGATCAGAACCAGAAGCTGAACCCGGAAGGCGCCGCATTTTACCATAAGGTCTGCGCCTGCGCCAGGGACAATGGTATCGAGCTGTTCATGAACCTGTATCATTTCGACATGCCTTACTATCTGTTTGCCAGAGGGGGCTGGATGAACCGGGAAGTGGTGGAGGCCTATGCAGTCTATGCCAGAACCGCCTTCCGGACTTTCGGCAAGGAGATCCGCTACTGGTTCACCTTCAACGAGCCCATCGTGGAGCCGGACCAGGAGTACCGCCACGGAGTATGGTATCCCTTTATTAAAGATGCGAAGATGGGGATGCAGGTTCAGTACCACATCTCCCTGGCCCACAGCCTGGCCGTGAGAGAGTTTTATAAAGCAAAAAAAGAAGGCTACATGCTGCCTGATGCACAGATCGGCCTGATCAATGCCTTTGCTCCTCCTTACACAAAGGAAAATCCTTCTCCTGCAGATCTGGAAGCAGTCCGCATGACAGACGGTATCCACAACCGGTGGTGGCTGGATCTGGTCACATCGGGAACCCTGCCTCAGGATGTGCTGGATACTCTGGAAAAACTGGGCCTGGCGCCTGAAATGCGGCCCGGTGATGAGGAGATCTTAAAGTGCGGAAAGACCGACTGGCTGGGATTCAACTACTATCAGCCCAACCGGGTCCAGGCGCCGGCCGCAAAGACCGACGAGGCCGGCTATCCCAAGTTCGCCGATCCCTACATCTGGCCTGAGCGGAAGATGAATGTGTATCGGGGCTGGGAGATCTATCCCAAGGGCATCTATGATTTCGGTATGAAGATGAAGAGAGAATATCCTGACATGAAATTCTTTATCTCGGAAAACGGCATGGGCGTGGAGCACGAGGACCGGTTCCGGGATGAGTCCGGCCAGATCCAGGACGACTACCGCATCGAGTTTGTGGAGGATCATCTGAAGTGGGTCATAAAAGCTGTCGAAGAAGGAGCCAACTGTGTGGGGTACCACTACTGGGGCCTCATCGACAACTGGTCCTGGGCCAACGCCTTCAAGAACCGTTATGGTTTTGTCGAGGTGGATCTGATGGATAACTATTCACGGAAATTAAAGAAATCTGCTCACTGGATCAAGAATCTCATTGAGCAGAGAGACAAGGAGGACATGTGATATGAGCGGATCACTGCAGGATTCCAAATTTATAGACAAGTTTACGGCATTCGCGGCCAAGCTGGGAGGGCAGATTCATCTCAGTTCTCTCCGGGACGCCTTTGCCACCATCATGCCCCTTTACATTCTGGCAGGTCTGGCCGTTCTGTTCAACAACACCGTATTTCAGTGGATCTTAAGCGGTCCTGCTCTGGAGAGTGCCCAGTACTGGGGTAACATGCTGGTCAACGGAACCTTAAACATCAGCTCTCTGCTGATCGCCACGGTCATCGGCTACTGTCTGTCCAGAAACAGAGGCTATGACAATCCGGTTGCCGCCGCCCTGGTTTCTCTGGCTTCCCTCATCGTCATGATGCCGGGCTCTGTCAGCGTTACTCCTGTCGGAGGGTCTGAGGCTGTGTCCGTGTCCGGAGTACTGACCTTCAGCAATGTAGGAACCCAGGCCATGTTCGCCGGTATCCTCATCGGGCTGGCTGCCACAGAGCTGTTTGTCTATGTGGCCCGCATCAAAAAACTGCAGATCAACATGGGAGACAGTATCCCGCCTGCCGTGGGCAAGTCCTTCTCCATACTGATCCCCTTTATCCTGGTGATGTCCCTGTTCGGAATCATCTCCGCGGTCCTCTACAATGTGTTCCACACGGACCTGATCACCATCATCACCACTGTGATCCAGGAACCCCTGAGAGGTGTGACCACCGGCCTCTTCGGCTGTGTGCTGCTCTACTCCCTGGGCAACTTCCTGTGGCTGTTCGGAATCCACCAGACGGTGATCTACGGTTCCATCCTGGAACCTCTTCTGATCATCAACATGACCCAGGCCATGGCGGCATACGCGGCGGGAGAACCTGTGGCTGATATCATCAATGTGGCCTTCGTGCCTGCCTTCGGCATGATGGGAGGCTCCGGTTCCACCATCGCCCTGATCATCGCCACTTTGCTGTTCGGACGCAACAAAGCCACCAGAGCCATCTGCAAGATGTCCGCTGCTCCGGGGCTGTTCAATATTAACGAGCCGGTTATTTTCGGATACTCCATTGTTTATAACATCACCATGATCATCCCCTTTGTGCTGCTGCCGGCCATCGGAATCATCATCGGATATGCTGCCACAGCCCTTAATTTCATGAATGAATGTGTTGTCTATATTCCCTGGACCACTCCGCCTCTGTTAAGCGGCTATCTGGCTACAGGAGGAGATTTCCGGGCAGTCATCGTTCAGCTTCTCATCATTGTCATCGGTGTGCTGCTGTATCTGCCCTTTGTAAAGATCAATGACAGGCTTATGGAACAGCAGGCAGGTTCTGAAGACTGACTGCCGCCTTGCGGCTTCAGACAAATTATGGTATTGTAGAATACAGATGGAGGACGGAAACGTGAAGGAACTGATTTTTTTTAAACCCTATTTCAAGCAGGTTCTCTGGGGCGGCCACAGGATGAGAGATGTCTACGGATACACCATCCCCGGAGACGACACAGGAGAGGCATGGGTGATCTCGTCAAATCCCCACGGACAGAGCACCGTGACGGGAGGAACCTATGACGGAAAGACGTTGGGAGAATTGTGGAAGGAACATCGGGAACTGTTCGGCGGCATGGAGGGAGACGAATTTCCTCTTCTGGTAAAAATCATCGATGCCAACGACCACTTGAGCATCCAGGTCCATCCCGACGACGATTACGCCTTCCGCCACGAACAGGGCAGTCTGGGAAAAACCGAGTGCTGGTATATCCTGGACTGTGATGAGGATACTGACATCATCATCGGACATCACGCCAGGACCCGCCAGGAGCTGGAAGAGATGATCGGGGAAGGAAGGTGGGATGATCTGCTCAGGAAGCTCCCTGTTCATAAAGGCGACTTTTTCTACATCCCCTCCGGCACGGTCCATGCGATCCGAAAAGGGACCCTGCTTCTGGAGGTCCAGCAGAACAGCGACACCACCTATCGTCTCTACGATTACGGCCGTCTCCAGAACGGAAAGCCCCGGGACCTTCATCTGCGCCAGAGTATGGACGTGATCACCTGTCCCTGCCAGGATCAGACTCCATCGGGACCGGTGATTGATCACGGCGCTTACGAAACCTGCACCCTGGTGAAAGGGCAGTATTTTACCGTGGACAGATGGAGGATCCGAAAGGAGGCAGAGATCCGGCAGGATCATCCCTTCCTGCTGGCAGATGTCACTTCCGGCAGCGGAGCCCTGGATGGAACCGCTGTCAGGGCAGGGGACCATCTGCTGATCCCGGCAGGTTACGGGACGGTAAAAGCGCAGGGAGACCTGGAACTGATCACCACTTATATCTCATGATCAAGGAGGTATCTTATGTTATTTGGGGCATTGGAAGCAGGCGGGACCAAGATGGTCTGCGCCGTCGGCAATGAACACGGAGAGATTCTGGAGCGCACGTCTCTCCCTACGGAAACACCGGATATTACCATGCCGAAGATGGCGGAATTTTTCGCCGGAAAGGATATCGCGGCTCTGGGGATCGGCTGTTTCGGTCCCATCGACTTAAACCGCAGCTCCGCAACCTACGGCTATATCACGACCACTCCAAAACTGCCGTGGAAAAATTATGACATCTGCGGATATTTCAGAAATTCTCTCCATATCCCTGTGGGCTTTGACACAGACGTCAACGGCTCCATGCTGGGGGAAGCCACCTGGGGCTGCGCCAGAGGATTGGACACGGCTATCTATATCACTGTGGGCACCGGCATCGGTGTGGGGATCATGACCGGAGGAAAGCTGCTCCACGGCATGCTGCACCCGGAGGCAGGCCATATCCTGATGCCTGTTCGCTCCGATGACACTTACGGCGGCAAATGTCCTTACCACAAAACCTGTCTGGAGGGCCTGGCTGCAGGACCTGCCATCGAAGCCCGGTGGGGCGCTCCCGGCAAAGACCTGGCCAACAGGCCTGAAGTCTGGGATCTGGAGGCCTACTATCTGGCCCACGCCGTTACCAATTACATCTTCATCCTCTCCCCCCAGAAGGTCATCCTGGGCGGCGGAGTCATGCACCAGACACAGCTGATGGAACGGATCCGGGCTTATGTGAAAGATATGATCGCAGGGTATCTGGTGACAAAAGAACTGGAAGACCTGGATTCCTACATCGTCCTTCCCTCCCTTGACGACAATCAGGGGATCATGGGAGCTCTGAAACTGGGAATCGAAGAATTTGAAAGACAGAACGCATAAGAGATATTCCGCAGACAGCCGCCGGTGCCCATAGGGGGTACCGGCGGCTGCCTGCATATATCAGGGGCTGAGGTTTCAGGAGCTAAAATCTCCCTTTGTACCAGCCGCACACGCCACCCTTTTTCACAAAATATCCGTCGGAAGTCTCATCGATCACTGACAATCTGTCCCCTGCCCTGACCGGCAGAAGATAATCCGTATGACGCGCACATGCCCACTGTCCGTCACGGTTATAGATACTTTTCGTCAGAATCTTCATCCTTCGTCCGCTGTCGGCATGTTCCACCCTGGAAAATTCTTCCCCTTCCTCCAGTATTCTGATTTTTCTGTTGAGATATTCGATATTGACAGGATCCTCAGATTCTTCCTGAGCCGTCAGGGCCCGGAAGACGGGCAGGTCATCCCAGGACATCCAGGTAATTTTATCTGTTTCGCAATCCGGCTCCGGGATGATCAGCATATTCAGCTGTCCGTCGCGCTGAAGCCCGCAGCCGCCGTCAATGGAAATGATATGTCTGCCGCGGTCAATGAGAGGGTTCTTCTGCATGATCTTCTGATTGTAGATACTCACGGGATAGTGGCCCACTATCACATATTTGTGAAAAGAAAGCCCGGATCCCATAAAATTATCAAACTTCAGCACATCTCTGATATTTCCCGCCTTCACTGCCTCCAGATCCTCCGACGGCAGGCCTCCATGGACAAAAATATAGTTCTCCGTCTCCGCGATCGCCGGAAGCCCCCGGATAAAGTCCAGTTCTTTCCGGAAACTTTCCAGCAGAGCCGGTCTTGAGGCAAGAGCCTGTTCCGGTGAATCCAGCGCCAGCCCCAGCTCGGCAGCCATCTCATCGAAGATACTGGTCCCTCTCCACTCCCTCATCTTTAAAAGATATCCGTAGAATTTCCCACAGTTGTCCTCACTCAGGTTCTCTAACATCTGCAGACGGAGCAGGTCCACATTGCCCATGAGGACTGTCACGTTATCTCTTCGGGCAAGATCCATCACATACCGCAGAGAGGCCAGATTCTCATATCCTTTTTCGATGATATCCCCTATGATAAAAAGAAGATCGTCGTCACAAAAGTTTGTCTGCTCCAGCAGATGCTCAAGAAATGGCCACTGCCCGTGGATATCGCTGACAGCCAGGATCCGGCGGCCCTTCGGCACCGAAATTTTCTTTACTGTAATCTCCATCTCCGATTCCTCTCGAAAATTCATCCTTATCATGTGCAATTATCTGTCATCCTGCCGGACAATCCGCTCCGCTTCGGCGTTTGCGTATTCGCCCTCCCGTCTCCGGAGAGTCTCTCCCCAGGGCAAATGTTTCCGTAATTGTGTGATACTATTACAACATACCTAAAAAAGAAGGTTGCACCCCTCCCTTAAATATGCTATAGTTTAGACATAGGAGAAACAACCGCCCACAAAGTGGTTAGCCTCCGGGTTAAGTTTTTAAGCCTGCCTGGACCGCCAAGTACAAGGTAGGCTTATTATTATTTTCGCTTGTGATTCCTATCAATATAGGCAAGCAGTGCGACCAGAAAAGTACCGCCCAAAAACAACAGGCTTAATACCTCATATGTAGTCATATGCACCACCTCCCTTCTTTTTCAAGTTAGGGAGGCTTACCACCTTGTAACACGGTTGTTTCCTTTCACATCATACCATAGTTTCCATTATCCGACAATCCTTATTCTCTGTTGTCCTTTATTTTCCGCCAGCTCACAGGTTAAATTAAATATTTGTGGATATATTGTAATCTGGTTTTGCATATACTATAATCTCATCTTTGACAGTAAAAATCCGTAGATTGCAAGATTCTTTTTTGAATTTTATAGGGGAGACAAAATCAGGGGGATATGGCTGTCACCTTCAATGTCACAGTGGATTTCGATTGCAGTTTTAGTTATTTTATCAGCAACAAGTATTTCAAAAGGTTTAGAAAACAGGCATTGCTTTCCGCATAACAGCGTTTCTCCCCAATGGATAAATAACTGTAATGCCATACTCATTAGAGGTAAGGAACAGATTGGAATGCCATTCCATAAAATTGTCCACACATAAAACATTCTCATTCTCTGTCCGGGCAAAGGCAATTCTGTCCTAATACATCCAGATATGCAGGCTTCCCGTCTCCTATGCTGTCTGGAATTACTAAAATTATATAGCCGCCGCCCTCATTGTCTACATCACGTCCGGAGCCGTAGCGTGAATCTAATATCTTTGTAATTCTCTCAATTTCATTCACCACAGTTTGTGGGATTATATAATTCTCCTGTAAATCATGCAATTTTTGAATCTGCGCCACCGTCCATATTTTTCGGTCAAAGACAACACCCCTATAATATTTCCAAAGTGTTCTTTTTTCTGCTGAATCGATAAATACTCTCTGACAAAAAGGCTCTTTCACTCTCCATGCGAGGACAGGAACAAAGATCCCCTTGCTGTTTTTTCTTTTCTGTTTTTGGCGTTTCCGAAATAAAGTCATCAAGCACAGTAATAATCAATCGCTGATTTTTCTTTGCGTTTATTTTTTCCAATGGTTGAATGGTTTTTCCATCATAATAGCCCTCTAATGCTAACATAGCCTCACCTCTTTCAACTCATAATCCAACTGCTATTCTGTTATACCCTAAAAGAACAGCGGATAGAAACCAATATTTATCAAGTTTTCAAGATAATAAAAGACGAGTGACAAGGCATTTTCAGCCCCTATCACTCGTTCCGCCACCTTTTCGCCACTTCTAAAGGCCTTCTTTCACAACCATTCAAAAATCCGGCTCGCCAGCAAGCCCCCTCGGATAAAGGATTTCCGGCAAGACATAGAAAAAAGCGGGTGATGGGAATCGAACCCACGTATCCAGCTTGGAAGGCTGGTGTTCTACCATTGAACTACACCCGCGTAATATAATACCTATTCAGTTATATAACTCTGAGACGGAACAGATTCCCTCTCAATGCCTTGGACCGGAATCGAACCAGTGACACGAGGATTTTCAGTCCTCTGCTCTACCAACTGAGCTACCAAGGCCTGTCTCGTCACCGTGTACATTGTGACTTCGGACTTGAATAGTCTACCTCATTTTCAGGAAAATGTCAATGATTTTTTCGTTGTAAGCAAGATAAATGTAAACAGAATAACTATATGGGGCCTGACTCCATAATTGTACCGGCCCATGACGAACGGAAGGGCAGGTGACTCGTCATGGCAGGAGGCTTTCCCGTAACCTCCTGCCTGACGTCGAAATCAATCCGGCCTTATGCTGTTCTGTTCTCCAAGGTCCCGTTTCCCGCCCGGGCATTTGCTTCCGGCAGATTTCCGCCAGCCGCAGAGCTGTTTTCTCCTGTACTTCCTCCGCCCTCCGCCGGAGTGTTGGCTTCCGGCAGATTTTCGCCGGCTGCCAAAGCATTTTCTCCTGTATTCCCGTCCTCTGTCAGCGCATTTCTCTCTGAGGGATTTTCGCCGGCGGGGGTATTTGCTTCTGTGCTGCCTCCGTTATCCGGCGAACCGGTCTCTTCCCCTGTCCCTTCACCGGCCGGCGGCTGGTTTTCTTCTGTCTCGTTTCCGTTTTCCGGCGGAACATTTTCCCCGGATTCATCCTCACCGGCTGGCGGTCTGTCTCCTTCTGTCCCGCCCCCGCTCTCTGACGGATCTGTTTCTCCCGACGAACTCTCATCCGCAGGCGGCTGACTTCCCTCTGTTTCATTTCCGCTCTCCGACGAATCCGTTCCTCCTGACGGACTTTCACCACCCGGCTCATGATTCCCTTCTGACATGCTCTCGTCAGCTGACGGAGCGCTTTCCTCTGCCTTGCTCTCACTGGTCGGCGGAACACTTTCTTCTGAGGTGCTTTCGTCGGCTGGCGGGGCACTTTCCTCCGCCTTGCTTTCACCTGCTGGCGAGTCTGCAGTACCTGAGGTGCTTCCGCCCGATGAGGCGCCGGCATCGCCTGACGTGTTTCCACCCGATGAGGCACCGGCACTGCCTGACGTGCTCTCGCCGGCTGACGGAATGCTTTCTCCTGCCGTGCTTTCACCGGTTGACGGAGCGGTTCCCTCCGCCGTGCTCTCACTCTCTGCAGAAGGGACTGTCTCTCCCATGGCTCCGGAGGGAGCTGTCGTCCTCTCTCTCCATCTCCTCATCTGCCGTTACCATCCATGTGACGATCACTTTGGGAGCCGCGTCCGTCAGCTCAGACCAGTCCCCATTGCCGTTGACTGCCCCTGTAAACCGAAAAGAGTAGCTGCTGCCTTTCTCGTCCCCGTCTGATACCCCGTCGACTGTCACACAGATAGAAGCCCCGTACTCCTCGTCAATAGCCACCGTCTGATCGCCATCCGTCAGCGCCAGATAGAGGCTGGGATCTGTATCATCGATAAAATCCCTGTCATCGGTCATGACGATCCCTCCGAGGGAATCCGGAACCACCGACGCAGTCAGCTCCACCTCCACCGGCGCACTTCCCTTATTGATAATGGTCAGGGCGTCGCTGGAGCCGCTGTATGTTTCTTCCGCCGACTTGTCGGAATGCCGGAAGAAGAGGGTAGCTCCTTCCTCAAACCTGCTGCCCTCATAAGCTGCCGCCTCCGTCTTGGTGATCAGCTGCTGAGGATCCATGATAAAGTCAAAAACGTCATCGGTTCCCACGGGAAGGATGACCTGAAATACATGATCTGTCTCTTCCGACTCCGACACGGTACCGGTTCCCGCCTGCCGGGCCTCTGCTCCAGAAGATGCTGTCTCCGAGGCCGGGTCTGACTCCGACACGGCACCTGTTCCGGTTTCCTGATTTGGCTTTGTCTCTGTGCCCGTCCCGGCTGCCTGATCCGGCTTCGTCTCTGCGCCTGCCCCGGCTGTCTGATCCGGCTTCGTCTCTGTGTCTGTCCCCGTTGTCTGATCCGGCTTTATCTCTGTGCCTGTCCCCGTGGCCGGATCCTGTTTTGCATCAGCACCGGTCTCTGAGGACTGGTCTGAATTCGCGCCAGCACCAGCCTCTGAGGACTGATCCGTCTTTGTCCCGGCATCAGACTCCCGGGCTGTTTCTTTTTCGGCGTTGTTTTCTGATTCCCCGCCTGACTCTGCCGCAGGATCTGTCTCTGTATCCCGGCCAGACTCCGACCCGGGATCTGCCTCCAAAACAGTATTGTTTCCTGCCGCCTGATCTGAATCTGCATCGGCGCCGGCCTCTGACTCCCTGGCTGTCTCTTCTGCAAGTCCTGATTCTCCCGCCTGATCTGACCGGGCATTTATCACCTGTCTCATCTCCCAGGCAGATGCAGTCACCGAAGATTCCGACAATACCATCAATGCCGCTATGATCAGTGCCGCCAATCCTTTTCTTTTCAAACCGAAACGCCTCCCTTCTCTGATCCCTGGATGCATTCTCTCAGACTTTCCACTGTGGAACTCAGTCCTTCTCCCACAGACACTCTGGCCTTCCAGCCAAGGCCTTCTAACTTGGATCCGTCCAGCATAGCCTTGGTGGCTGTGGAGTATCCCTTCCTCTCCGACTCTTCAGGAAGCTCAAATACCACCCGGGTTCCGGCGATCCCGGCCAGGCGCTCTGCCAGTTCCTTTAAAGTTATATCAGACTCCCTGTCTGCCACATTATAGGCCTCCCCGGAGCCGTTTACTCTCCGGATAACCGGCCCGCAGAGTATTGCAGTCCAGGTATCCCAGATACTTCTCGTCAAATTTTTCCTGATCTCCCCGGTTCTCGCCGTACACTTCCACGGAGCACACAAAGCAGAACCGGCTGAGTCCGTGGGATGCTCCGTAATCCAGGAGATTTTTCGTACCGAAGACATTGGAAGCGATCGTCCCTATGGAATCCTGGGCATACTGGCGGGGGTGGGTGTTGCTGGCCGCATGAACGATAATATCCGCAGGTCCGCACTCCGGTATCTGCTGATTGACATCACAGGAAATATATCGAAACCGGCTATGGTCAAAATACATTCCGAGTCTGGCCCTGGCCGCGGTCTCATTTCTGCTGAGAGCGATCACCCTGATCTCTCCGTGAAGCATCAAAAGATCTGTCAGGCATTTCCCGATCATGCCTGTGGCGCCGGAGATCATCACGGTCTTCCCTTCCAGCTTCTGCCACAGCCTGTCCTGGCCGGACCAGGCCCTTAACTCTTCCTCATATTTTGCCATGTTCTCTCCTTTTCCCGGGCCGGGCCCCGACGGGCTCTGCAGACTTTATTTCTGCTGCCTGTTCTGCCTGCGGGGGGATATGGGGCGGGAACGGCCAGCCGCAGAACTGTAGTATTGCGCTGACAGGCAGACAGGACCCTATTTAACAG
>Ga0137306_100234_pt1 | contig 86761 bp, 78 predicted proteins | sample Inofroosms_March_FD_97187 | JGI IMG/M metagenome (GOLD analysis project Ga0137306, IMG submission 97187) | Mouse cecal microbial communities from Vienna, Austria - N-Acetylneuraminic and N-Acetylglucosamine D2O microcosms_March | ecosystem: Host-associated > Mammals > Digestive system > Large... | reverse complement strand
TAAAGGAAGGGGAAGTGGTTTCCGTCATCGGCCCTTCCGGTTCGGGCAAATCCACCCTTTTACGCTGCGCCACCATGTTAGAAAAAATGGACGGCGGGGACTTGATCTATATGGGAGAATATGCGGCTAAGGATCATGAGGGAAAAAGCGTCTATGCAGGCAAAAAGGAACTGAAGAAATTCCATCATTATTTCGGGCTGGTGTTCCAGAACTTCAATCTTTTTCCCCATTACAGCGTTATGAAAAATATTGTGGACGCCCCTATGAGCGTGGATAAGATCAGCAAGGCGGAGGCCTATGACAGAGCTGATAAGCTTTTGAAGCAATTGGGGCTTGCTGATAAGCGGGATGCCTATCCTTATCAGCTTTCCGGCGGACAGCAGCAGAGGGTATCCATTGCAAGGGCCTTAGCGCTGCAGCCGAAAATTCTCTTTTTTGACGAACCCACATCCGCCCTTGACCCCATCCTCACATCGGAGGTATTAAAGGTAATCAAGGAACTGGCGGAGCAGAAGATGACCATGATCATCGTAACCCATGAAATGGAGTTTGCAAAAGAGCTGTCCGACAGGATTATCTTTATGGAGGAGGGTATTATACAGGCACAGGGGACGCCGGAGGAGATTTTTGCTTCCGAAAATCCCAGGATTCGTGATTTTATCGGAAAATTTAAAAGTTAGATATAAAATTTTGGTGTATTCAGTTATTGCTTTCTGATAAGCGATTGATTATAATTGTGTGCGTAAGGCTTGCATATATTCTGTTGGCGGATATGTCAGGCAGTGAATTTATTAACAAATGGAATGAAAGGTACAAGGTAACGAGGATGAAAAAATTAAACCAGCTTTATGAGGGAAAAGCAAAAAAGGTATTTGAAACGGAAGATCCGGATGTTTTAATCGTGGATTACAAGGATGATGCTACCGCTTTTAACGGAGAAAAGAAGGGCACTATTGTAGGAAAGGGCGTTATCAATAACAGAATGACCAACAAAGTGTTCCAGCTTCTGGAAAAAGAAGGCGTTCCCACCCACTATGTGGAGGAGTTAAGCGACAGGGAAACAGCTGTTAAGCGTGTGGAAATCGTACCCTTGGAGGTAATTATCAGAAACGTGGCGGCAGGCAGCTTTTCCAAAAGGCTGGGTGTAAAGGAAGGAACTCCTTTTAAAGAGCCTACCATAGAGTTTTCTTACAAAAACGATGATTTAGGCGATCCCTTGATCAACAGCTATTTTGCAGTAGCCATGGAACTTGCCACATGGGACGAAATCGAGACCATCAAGAAATATGCTTTTAAGGTAAATGAAGTGTTAAAGGCTTATTTCTTACAGGCAGATATTAAGCTGATCGACTTTAAAATTGAGTTCGGACGTTACCACGGACAGATTATCTTAGCGGACGAGACAAGCCCCGATACCTGCAGACTTTGGGATGTAAACACCAATGAAAAGCTGGATAAGGATCGTTTCCGCAGGGATTTGGGCAACGTAGAAGAAGCATATAACGAAGTATTTAAGAGATTGGGATTATAGAGATGAAAAACAGTCACAGCAGTCAGATTATGGATGAACATTTAAAAGAGGAATGTGGCGTTTTCGGTATGTATGATTTTGACGGCAATGACGTAGCTACCAGTATTTATTACGGCCTGTTCGCGCTACAGCACAGAGGACAGGAAAGCTGCGGCATTGCCGTTAGTGATACTATGGGACCGAAAGGAAAGGTTTCAACCTGCAAGGATATGGGACTTTTGAATGAAACCTTTACGCCCGATACGCTTCAAGGATTGAAAGGAGATATCGGTGTAGGGCATGTGCGCTATTCCACGGCGGGGAGCTCTACCAGGGAAAATGCCCAGCCGTTGGTCTTAAACTATGTAAAGGGAACCTTGGGCCTTTCCCACAACGGGAATTTGATCAATGCCCCAGAGCTTCGTAAGGAGCTGGAATATACCGGAGCCATTTTCCAGACTACTATTGATTCAGAGGTAATCGCTTATCACATAGCAAGGGAACGCTTGAATTCAGCAACCGTGGAAGAGGCGGTAGGGCGCGCCATGAAGAAAATAAAAGGAGCTTATTCCCTGATCGTCATGAGCCCAAGGAAGCTGATTGGAGCCAGAGACCCTTTCGGATTCCGTCCTTTGTGTATCGGAAAACGGGATAATTGTTACATATTGGCAAGCGAGACCTGTGCCCTTGACACCATCGGCGCAGAGTTTGTCAGGGATGTGGAGCCGGGAGAAATTGTGACCATCAGCCCCGATAAGGGAATTGAATCGGATAAGAGCCTTTCTATTCCAAGAAAGGAGCATGGCAGATGCGTTTTTGAATACATTTATTTTGCAAGGCCGGACAGTATTTTGGATGGCGTCAGCGTTTACCATTCCCGAATTATGGCAGGGAAATTTCTGGCAATGGATTGCCCTGTGGAAGCGGATATTGTAACCGGCGTGCCGGAATCCGGTAACTGCGCCGCTATGGGCTATGCCGTGGAGTCGGGAATCCCTTATGCAACAGCTTTTGTAAAAAACACCTATGTGGGGCGTACCTTTATTAAACCCAAGCAGAAAAACCGGGAGAGCAGCGTACAGGTAAAATTAAACCCCATACGTGAGGTGGTGCAGGGCAAGAGAGTCATTATGATTGATGATTCCATCGTCAGGGGAACTACCTCGGACAGAATCGTAAAAATGCTGCGGGACGCAGGGGCAAAGGAAGTGCATGTGCGTATTTCATCCCCTCCCTTTTTATGGCCCTGCTATTTCGGGACGGATGTGCCCGCAAGAGAACAGTTAATCGCCTATAACCGTACAATAGAGGAAATACGTGACGTAATCGGAGCGGACAGCCTGGGATATCTGAACATTGAACGTCTTTCGGAAATCGTAGACGGAAAGGAAATCTGTAAAGGATGCTTTACGGGACAGTATCCTATGAAGCCGCCGTCAGAGGATATAAGGGGAGAATTTGAGGCGTAGGAGATTTGTCTTTTACCTAGCTATTTTACACAAAATTTGCTATAATAAAAGGCAAAGCATAAAACGGCATGCGGATGCATGGCAATAATTCGTGAACAATCTGAAAGGGGTAAAAGTATATGCTAGCAACATTGATTCCATTTTTTGACAAGGATATGAAGGTATCTGCCTACTCTCTGTTTTCACAGAAGGAGAACTACCTGTTAAATCCGGATTTGCAGGGCGGAGCCATGTTGAACGGTGCAGGAAGGATAGACGGCTTAGAGATCATAGAGAATATCGGTCTTGACACATTGACACCGAATACGGACGTTTTTCTGCCTATAGGGAATATTAATGTATTTTCCGATATTGAGTCGCAGGTTAATGCTAAGATGCGCAGTCGGCTGGTTCTTTTGTTTGATAATTCCATTACGAATACGGAGGATTATCGGAAACGTCTGAAGGAATTAAAAGAGGGCGGCTTTAAACTGGCAATTTACAAAGTTCCCATAGCAGAGTTTGAGAGTAAAAAAGAGATTCTTGAACAAATGACCTACATTATTCTTGACAGTAAAAAGATAAACCTGGATAAGGCAAAAATATATTTTTCGCACCAGTATCCGCAGATTAAGATCTGCGTGGGCAATGTGACTGACCAAAAGACCTTTGACCAATTGAAAAATGATGAGGCGTTTCCTCTTTTTGAGGGCAGATTTTACCGCCTTCCGGTCACAAGAGGAGATACAAAGATTGAGCCCCTCAAGGTCAACTATCTTGCATTGATGAATATTGTCAACGATGAAGATTATGAATTGACAAAGGCGGCTGATATCATCGGTCATGATACGGCATTGGTGGTTTCCCTGCTTGATATGGTAAATCGTATTGCCATCAATTCGAAGATAACCTCCATCCGTCATGCGGCAGCGATTCTTGGTCAGAAGGAACTAAAGAAATGGATCAACACGGTCATTACAAAGGAGTTATGTGCCGATAAGCCCAATGAGATTACCAGAATTTCCCTTCTTAGGGCGAAGTTTGCGGAATCCTTGGCGCCGGCTTTTGAACTGGCGTTACATGCTTCAGAATTATTCTTAATGGGGCTGTTTTCGGTATTGGATATTATTTTGGATGTGCCCATGGAAGAGGCGCTTAGCAAGGTCAATGTGTCCAAGAATATCAGAAATGCAATTTTAAACCAAAAGGGTGCGTTTGCAGAGGTGTATGAATTCATGGCTGCTTACGAGAATGCTGATTGGCAGGAAGTGTGCAGATGGATGGTAGTCAAGGATATTGATGTTGACACGGTATATAAGGCATATACGGAAACAATGATCTGGTATCGGGAGATGTTTTTCTAAATCTGTGATAAAAAGAGCGGGAGTGCTTCCATACATAAAATCAGCATGGCATTATCCACGGCCGGAGGTATAAGCTTGTGAATATAACAGATAAAAATATAGACGGCGGGAAAGCCTTCGACTGGGGAAAAACTTCGGCGGACTATGCGAAATTCCGTGATATTTATCCCCGGGAATTTTATGATAAAATCATAAGCCGCGGGTTGTGCATAAATGGACAGAAGGTTCTTGACGTAGGCACGGGAACGGGAGTGCTTCCAAGGAACATGTACCGTTATGGCGCCAAATGGATTGGTACGGATATTTCGGAGAACCAGATTGAACAGGCGAAAATTCTTTCAAAGGATATGGATATTGATTACTATTCCTTATCCACTGAAAAGCTGGATTTTCCCAAAGAATCATTTGATGTCATTACGGCATGTCAGTGTTTCTGGTATTTTAATCATGAGGAGGTTATGCCGGAATTTTTCCGTATGCTGAAACCGGATGGACGTATTCTTATATTGTACATGGCATGGCTGCCTTTTGAGGATGAAATTGCAAAAGCAAGCGAAAAGCTTGTTTTAAAATACAGCCCTTTATGGAGCGGTGCGGGAGAAACCGTGCATCCTATTTTTATACCCGACTGTTATCAGGAGAAGTTTGAACTGGTTTACCACGAGGAATATCCCTTAAAAGTGCATTTTACCCGTGAAAGCTGGAACGGCAGAATGAAGGCCTGCCGGGGAATCGGTGCGTCCCTCGGGGAAGAAGAGATTAGAGCGTGGGAACGGGAACATATGGAATTGCTGGAGAAAATTGCTCCAGCCAAATTTGACGTCCTTCATTACGGGGCCATTGCGGAATTGAAAGTGAGAAAAGAAATGTTTTGATGTTGAGCCGTATATAAAAGGGGAATGGTATGATTTGGGGCGATTAGTGTCATCAGATAGGTAAAAATTAAACATATGGACAAAGAATTGAAACGGCCTCGGTAAGAATGCCCCATGAATAAAATTTATTTTATACATGGGGATTTTCTTTGATAAATTGGAATTTGAAAGAGGGAAAAAGAGATGATTATAAAAAAGGCGGAGAAAGAAGATTTACACAAAATACTTGATCTGCAGTATTTGGCATATCAAAGTGAAGCAAAACTTTTTAATGATTCCAATATTCCTCCATTGAAACAAACTTTATCTGACGTGAAAAATGAATATCAAAAAGGTCTTATTTTAAAAGCATTAGATGAAAATAATGTTATTGTAGGTTCTGTAAGAGCTTATCGTGATAATGGAACAGTCTATATCGGAAAATTGATGGTTCATCCAAAAAATCAACAGCAAGGAATCGGAACAAAGCTTCTTCTTGAAATAGAAAAAGCATATCCGGGGCAAAGATATGAACTTTTTACAAGCACGAAAAGCAAAAAGAATATAATGCTGTATGAACGGTTAGGATATAGGATTTTTGATGAAAAGCAAATTACAAATGAATTAAGATTTGTGTATTTAGAAAAAGTATAAAATTGAAGCAGAGCGAAATGAGTGTAATTAACATAATCAGCAACAGACATAATTTCCTTGTCAGGAGATTGAGAGGAGCGTTTTATGGTAACGTCGGAAGTTGCGACGGAAATGATTGAAGAATGGAAACGGATATTCATACTTACCGTGTGGGAGATGTTCTTGTGGGCATTGATACTATAAGCGGGGAATTCTTCGTTGAATGTGAAGATATAGAAAAGGCGGATGGCATTTATGAACTACATGATCAGAGAAATGAGAAAAGAAGAATATGATCTGCTTGAGGATTTTTTGTATGAGGCAATCTTTATACCGGAGGGCATATCCGCCCCGTCGAAATCCATTATCATGCAGCCCGGGCTACAGGTATATATCACTGATTTTGGCAAGAGAAAGGACGATATTGCTTTTGTGGCGGAAATTGGCGGGAAAGTAACAGGAGCTGTCTGGGCAAGGATTATGGATGATTATGGGCACATTGATGACAGTACGCCGTCTCTGGCAATTTCCTTGTATAAAGAATATCGGGGACGGGGAATGGGTACTGCCATGCTGCAGGAAATGCTTTCTACGTTGAGGCAGAGAGGTTATGAGAGGACATCGCTGGCGGTACAAAAGGCAAATTATGCTGTTAAAATGTATCGAAAGGCAGGCTTTGAAGTTGTAGACGAAAATGAGGAGGAATACATTATGGCGTTCCGGCTGCAGTAAGTTAGAATCATAAAGGAGGAAACATATGAATTGTAATATCGGGTCATTATACATATGTGTGAAAGACATGGACAGGGCAATTGCTTTTTATGAAGCGTTTTTTGAACAGCAGGTAACGGAAAAAGATGATATATACAGTGTTTTTGATGTCAGTGGATTTCGTTTTGGTTTATTTGCTTATGAAAAAATGAATGAAAAGCATGTGTTCGGCAGTAATTGTCTGCCCAGCGTCAGTGTGGAGAATGTGGATGCCTTAAATGAAAAGATACGGGATAAGAAATTATGTTTTCCGTTGGCAAGGATAGGGAAAAACTGGGTCGCTGAGTTTGTTGATTCAGAAGGCAATCATATTGAAGTAACGGCACCGGCATGATTTTTTTAAGCAGAAACAGAAGCTCTTTTAGTTTGGAATATCGGAGGAAGAAATGGACACATCTCTATATTACAGAGAAAAAGGCAGGGGAATTCCCCTGATTCTTTTACACGGCAACGGCGAAAACGGAGACTACTTCCGGCATCAGATAGAGCATTTTTCCAAGAGCTACAGAGTCATTGCCCTAGATACCAGAGGGCACGGTAAATCGCCCAGAGGAACCGCGGCTTTTACCATGGAGCAGTTTGCGGAAGATTTGAACGGACTTATGGTAAAGCTGGGAATTCCGAAAGCTATTATCTTAGGATTTTCCGATGGCGCCAATATTGCCATGAAATTTGCATTGAAATATCCCGGAAAAGTTTATGCGTTAGTTCTAAACGGAGGGAATTTAAATACGAGAGGCGTGAAAAGAAAAATTCAGATTCCCATAGAAATCGGATATAAGATCACAAAAGTATTTGCAAATAAGTCGGAAGAGGCAAAGAAGCATATGGAACTGCTGGGCTTAATGGTCCATGAACCCGATATAAAGCCGGAGGAACTGCACGCCGTTAAGAATCCTACTCTTGTAATTGCAGGGACAAAGGATATGATAAAGACAGCCCATACAGAGGAGATAGCGAAAAATATATCCGGCGCGGAACTGGTCATAATAAAAGGCGACCATTTTATTGCCAATAAAGAGCCGGAAGAATTTAATAAAAGAGTTGAAGCATTTTTGGCAAAGACTGCTATAAGATAAAATATGGAGGAAACATTCATGAAAGCAGATGTTAAGTGTATATCCTGTATTCTTTCAAGTAATAAGGCGATACAAGCCCTGCAGGATGAAGAACTTAAAAGTGCGTATATGCATGAAATACTGGGAGTGTTGTATGAATATGGACAGGAGCAGTCCGTCCCTTTTCTTGTATCAAAGATTCATAAGATCAAGAAAAAGTATCTGGTTGAGAGCAAGGATTATGCAGCTTTAAAGCATAAATTCAATCGGATCATGCTGGATAAGGAGAAGGAGATTGAAGCCGCCGTCCGAGGCACTGAGGATGTGATATATAGCTGTATCAGTTATGTATGCGCAGGAAACTACATTGATTTTGGAGCAATGGAGAATGTAGAGGAGGAAGTCCTGCAGACTATTTTGGACCGGGCGAAAGATGAAAAGGTATCAAGGGAAATATACCGCAGCTTTAGAGAAGATCTGGACCGGGCACGCACTCTGGTATATTTAACGGATAATTGTGGCGAAATTGTGTTGGATAAGCTGTTTATCAAGCTTTTGAAAGAGCGGTACGAAAATCTGCAGATTACCGTTATTGTACGCGGTAAAGACGTTATTAACGATGCCACAATGGAAGATGCAGAGGAAGTGGGACTTACGGATCTTGTAACATGCATCGGGAATGGCAGCGATGCGCCCGGGACTGTTTTGGAGGAAATTTCAGAAGAAGCAAGGCGGCATATTTTACAGGCGGATGTGATCATTTCCAAAGGTCAGGGGAATTTTGAAAGTCTGGCAGGATGCGGACTGCATCCCTATTTTCTTTTCCTGTGCAAATGCGACTTGTTTACAGAGAGATTCGGCCTGGAAAGGTTTTCATCAGTTTTTATGAAGGAATAAGAGTGCTTTACAAAAATACAATAATCAGCTAAGATAAGCACATGAAAAGATACCATTTAAAAGGAGAACCAGATATGAGTAACGACAAATACGTAAGTCCCTTGTCAGAGCGTTATGCCAGCAGAGAAATGCAGTACATTTTTTCGCCTGACATGAAATTTACCACATGGAGAAGATTGTGGATTGCTTTGGCGGAAACGGAGATGGAGCTGGGACTTTCCCAGGATGGGAAGCCGGTAATTACCGCAGAACAGATTGCGGAATTAAAGGAGCATGTAACCGATATTAATTATGATGTGGCAAAGGCCCGTGAAAAAGAAGTCCGTCACGATGTTATGAGTCACGTTTATGCATATGGAAAGCAGTGCCCCAAGGCAGCGGGAATCATCCATTTAGGGGCAACCTCCTGCTATGTAGGGGACAACACGGATATTATCGTTATGACTGAGGCTCTTAAGCTGGTTAAGAAAAAACTGGTCAATGTTATTGCAAAGCTCGGAGAGTTTGCGGACAAGTATAAGGATCAGCCCACACTGGCATTTACCCATTTCCAGCCCGCACAGCCTACTACCGTGGGAAAGAGGGCGACTCTCTGGGCCCAGGAGTTTTGTATGGATTTAGAGGACCTTGATTATGTGCTTTCCACCATGAAGCTTTTAGGCTCCAAGGGAACAACGGGAACACAGGCTTCTTTTCTGGAGCTTTTTGACGGAGACCAGGAGACGATTGACAAAATCGACCCCATGATTGCAAAGAAAATGGGATTTGATAATTGCGTGGCTGTTTCGGGACAGACCTACAGCCGCAAGACGGACACAAGAGTCTGCAATATTTTGGCGGGCATTGCGGCAAGCGCCCACAAGATGAGCAATGATATCCGTCTCTTACAGCATTTAAAAGAAGTGGAGGAGCCTTTTGAGAAGAGCCAGATTGGATCTTCTGCCATGGCATATAAGAGAAATCCCATGAGAAGCGAGAGGATTGCTTCTCTGGCAAGATACGTGATGATTGACGCGTTGAATCCTGCCATTACCTCCGCTACACAGTGGTTTGAGCGCACGCTGGATGATTCCGCCAATAAGCGGTTATCTGTTCCCGAGGGCTTCCTTGCGGTAGACGGTATCCTGGATTTATGCTTAAACGTAGTGGACGGACTGGTTGTTTATGAAAAGGTTATCAACAAACGTCTTATGAGCGAGCTTCCCTTTATGGCGACGGAAAATATTATGATGGATGCCGTGAAAAACGGCGGCAACCGCCAGGAGCTTCACGAACGTATCCGGGAGCTTTCCATGGAAGCGGGCAAAAATGTAAAGCAGTTAGGCAAAGATAACAATTTATTGGAACTGATTGCGGCAGACCCGGCATTCGGCATGAATTTAGAGGAGCTGGAGAAGACCATGGATCCTGCAAAATATGTGGGGCGGGCGCCGATTCAGGTAGAAAAGTTCTTAAAAGAGGTTGTTGCGCCGGTTCTGGAAGAGAATAAGGAACTGCTTGGTGTGACGGCAGAAATTAACGTATAATCTTTGACGGGGAGCGTCTCTAAAGGGAAGGCTCCCTGTTTTATGCTTCGTGACGGATTGAGACAAAAGGTATGAATATGCAGCGGAAGGTAAAAGTATATAGTGTATATTCATATAACAGACAGCTGTAAAAACACAGATGACAAATGACAGCTGCAAAAAAACAAATATAAATCGAATGATGCGAAATGACAGATGCGATGAAATGTTCAGTTAAGACAGGCAGCAGGCAAAATATATGCGAGGGGACAGGAAAGACTGTGAATAGGGAGAAGACTGACGGGAAAAGAGAAAAACTGCATATTCTTCAGGTTCATAATTATTACACAATTCCGGGAGGAGAGGACCAGGTTGTAAAAAGCGAGGGAGAACTGCTTAGGGAGCATGGTCATAAGGTGTGGCTATATGAAAGAAAAAATAAGGAGCTTTCCCGTATGAGTGGTCGAAAGAAGCTATGCCTGCCTTTTACAACTGTTTTTTCTTTGAAAACCTATAGGGAGGTAAAGAGGCTTATAAGGGAGCAGAAAATCGATCTGGTCCATGTGCACAACACGCTGCCCTTAATCAGTCCTTCGGTATTTTATGCGGCTTTCGCATCGGGAGTGCCGGCGGTTATGAGCGTTCATAATTTCAGACTGTTATGTCCGGGCGCGTTGTTTTACCGGGAAGGAAGGATTTGTGAGGAATGTGTGGAAAAAGGGCTGTACAGGAGCATAAAATATGGCTGCTACCGGGGAAGCAGGCTGCAGACTTTGTTGTGTGCCGCAAGTATAAAACTTCACAGAATGGCGGGGACCTATCAGAGAATTTATTTTATCTGTTTAACAGAGTTTAACAAGAAAAAGCTTCTACGCCTTAAGGGAATTTGTCCTGAGAGGATATTTGTAAAAGCCAATTTTGCCGAAGCTGGCGGGGAGACGGTTTTTCCGAAGCAAAGAGAGGACTATTTTTTTTACGGGGGCCGTCTGGAAGAGGAAAAGGGGATTAAGGTTTTAATGAAGGCTTTTTTGGGACTGGAGGATGAAAAGCTGGTAATATGCGGGGAAGGCAGCCTGACGGACTGGTGTGGGGATTATACAAAAAAGCATGCCATGAAAAACGTTACCCTGAAAGGAGCGGTATCCGGCGAAGAGGTAAAGAAGCTTATGAGCAGAGCCAAAGGAGTAATCATACCTTCCTTGTGGTATGAAGGGTTTCCCATGATAATGGCGGAAGCGTACAGCGTCAGAACACCGGTTATCGGTTCGGATGTAGGAAATGTAGGACAGCTCATAAAGGAGCATGGAGGCGGATGGACATTTGAAACCGGAAATGCAGAAGCTTTAGCGGAGGCTGTCAAAATCTGCAACAGGGAGCAGGAGAGCATTCCTGTGACAGAAGGCGGAATGAGTAAAGGAGACTGGTCAAAGGAAGGAAATTATAAGAGATTGATACAGATATACAGGAGGTGTATAGCGGATGTTCGGAAAGCCCAAAAAAAACGAGCAGCTGGAAATGAAATTAAAAACGTTGCAGATGAATTTTGAAAATAATTATAAGGATGCCGCTAAGTTAAACTATGAGGAATATTGGAAACTGCTTGAAAGGCTTATGGCAGAAGGCGTTTTGAAGGCGGGACAGGCGGATTATTATAAAGAACGCGGCGAAGCGCTGAGAGCGCAGATGGACAATTTTAACCATCAGAATAATGTTAAAACCTTTTGATAAGAGGAGAAGAAGATTTTACGGGAAAGTTTGGGAATGGTATAAGAACGGGAAGACAGTATGATTGCCCGGAAGTAGAAAGGCGGAAAAGGGAGGAAGGATGAACGGAAATCTGGAATATTACAGGGTATTTTATTATGCGGCGGAATATAAAAGCCTGACCCGGGCGGCAAAGGAGCTGTCTATTTCCCAGCCTGCGGTCAGCCAGTCCATGAAAATGTTGGAGGAAGCTTTAAATACCAAGCTGTTTCTGCGCACGGCAAGAGGAATCCGTCTGACGCCGGAAGGGGAAATTCTCTATGAATATGTAAAAAGCGGCTACGAGCAGATTGCACAGGGAGAGCAGGCATTAAAGAAGCTTTTGAATTTAGAGGCCGGTGAGCTTCATATCGGAGCCAGCGATATGACTCTGCAATATTATCTGCTCCCTTTTTTAGAAAAGTACCATGAGATGTATCCGGGAATTAAGGTAAAGATTACCAACGGCCCCACTCCGGAAACCATAGAAAAGCTACGGGAGGGTATGTTTGATTTCGGGCTTGTCTCTGCACCCTTCGATAAGATAGAAGATATGGAAGTAATACCTGTAAGGGAAATTGAAGATGTATTTGTAGCGGGAAGGAAGTACATCCGATTAAAAAACCATATGACGGATTTCCATGAACTGACGGAATATCCCGTTATTTCCCTGGAGAAGAATACCAGCACAAGAAAATATATGGATGAGCTGCTTTGGCAGAATCAGGTTGTATTACATCCGGAATTTGAACTTGCCACATCCGATATGATCGTGCAGTTTGCATTAAGCAACTTAGGGATAGGATGCGTTGTAAGGGATTTTGCAAGGGAATATATTGAATCGGGTAAGCTTTTTGAACTGCGCTTTAACAAAATGATTCCCAAACGGCAGATCTGTGTGATCACCAATCAGAAAATGCCTGTCAGCTTTGCCGCCAAAAGACTGTTGGAGCTTTTGCTTCAGGGAAAATAAAAAAGAAATAAAAGGCAATAAGAAAGCAGCCGGAAAGGTTTTGTAAACCTTCGGCTGCTTTGTTTTTTTATATTACTGGGGACCTATGTAGCTGCTGTTTCCAAATGCCAGAATCGGTAAGAAAATAATAGGCAGGAAAATCAGTCCGATAGCGAAAGCGGCGCTGTAGCCGAAGGACTGGGAAAGCTTCACATAGAGAATGATCTGAACCACGAAGTTTGCCACGGGAATCAGCATTAACAAAAATAACAATCCATTGCCCCATGCAATTTCAAACGTAACATAGATATTGTAAAAGGGAATGAGTGACGCCCAGCCGGGCTGTCCTGCTTTTGTAAAAACCTTCCACATGCACACAATCGTAAAAATTGCAATAAGCAAAGCTACAATCATATAAATGCCCATGAATGCAACAATAGCAGTGGTGTACGAATCGTTCATTATTTTAGTTCCTCCTTAGAATTCGAAAATTTGTCATATTTATGACGGGTAAGAGCATGAACGGACAAGCCCCTTTTCCGGCCTGCCGTTGCTCTTTTCAGACATTATATCATATGGAACTTACTGTGAAAAGATGATTATAAAATTTATTTTATATTTATTTAATGAATTTTTAATAATAGGTCCAGCATTAAGAAAAAAGCTTCTCTGCATTTACATAACCCTTAGATATAATAAATACTTATAATAAATATAAAAAATATTGATTTTACTTATAAAAATAATTGGGTTATAATCGATTGTGTAAAAAGTGTGGTATTCCATATTATAAATATAATAGCAGGAGGAATAGTCAAATGGTAAAAGCAGTTGTAGGTGCGAACTGGGGCGATGAGGGAAAAGGCAAGATTACGGATATGATGGCGGAGGATGCGGATATTATTGTTCGCTTCCAGGGCGGAGCAAATGCAGGTCATACGATTGTAAACGATTATGGTAAGTTTGCATTGCATACCCTGCCTTCCGGCGTGTTTTATCACCATACCACAAGTATCATCGGTAACGGCGTGGCATTAAATATTCCGGTATTGTTTCAGGAAATCAAATCCATTACCGACCGTAATGTGCCTATGCCCAGGATATTGGTTTCTGACAGGGCGCAAATGGTAATGCCCTATCACATTCTTTTTGACCAGTATGAGGAGGAGAGGCTGGGTGGCAAATCCTTTGGTTCTACCAAATCGGGCATTGCGCCTTTTTATTCGGATAAATATGCAAAAATCGGATTCCAGGTCAGCGAGCTTTTTGATGAGGATCTTCTGGAAGAAAAAGTTAAGCGTATATGCGAGACAAAAAATGTTTTGTTAGAGCATCTTTATCACAAGCCGCTTTTAGATCCTGAGGAACTGCTTAGTACCCTGCATGAATATAAGGAGATGGTAGAGCCTTATGTATGCGATGTTTCGGCATATCTTCATCAGGCAATAAAGGAAGGCAAAAATATTTTATTAGAAGGACAGTTAGGAACCTTAAAGGATCCGGATCACGGAATTTACCCTATGGTAACGTCCTCCTCCACGCTGGCGGCTTATGGCGCTATCGGTGCGGGAATTCCTCCTTATGAAATCAAGCAGATTGTAACTGTGTGTAAGGCATATTCTTCGGCAGTGGGCGCAGGCGCTTTTGTATCCGAAATTTTCGGGGATGAAGCGGATGAATTGAGAAGACGAGGCGGAGACGGCGGCGAGTTCGGAGCGACTACGGGACGTCCCAGACGTATGGGGTGGTTTGACTGCGTGGCGTCCAAATACGGATGCAGACTGCAGGGAACCACGGATGTGGCATTTACCGTTCTGGATGTCTTAGGATATTTAAATGAAATTCCGGTCTGTGTGGGATATGATATTGACGGAGAGATTACGACGGATTTCCCGGTTACCGCTAAACTGGAAAAAGCCAAACCGGTATTAAAAACCCTTCCGGGCTGGAGTTGTGAAATCAGGGGAATCAGGGAATATGACCAGCTTCCTGAGAACTGTAAAAAATATATTGAATTTGTGGAGGAACAGATCGGCTATCCCATTACCATGGTAAGCAACGGACCGGGCAGAAACGATATTATTTACAGAAAAAGCAAATTCAGCAAATAAGGTGGATGCATGATAACAACAATTATTTTTGACATCGGAAATGTTTTAGTGGATTTTTGCTGGGAAGAATATCTGGACAGCTTTCATTTTGAACCGGATATCAGGGAAAAGGTGGCAAGGGCCACTGTTTTGAGCGATGCCTGGAATGAATTTGACAGAGGCGGCAGCGAGGAAGAAGAGCTGATAGAGGGGTTTGTAGGGAATGCGCCGGAGGTTGAAAGGGAGATACGCCTGTTTTGTCAGGATATTCATGATATGCTAAGAAGGCGTGAGAGCACGATTCCCTGGATTGAAGAGCTAAAGAACATGGGGCTGAAGGTATATTACCTGTCCAATTTTTCGAAAAAGGCGGCAAGGGAATGCGCCCATGTACTGGATTTTATTCCATATACGGACGGAGGCATTCTGTCTTATGTAGAGAAAATTATCAAGCCTGATCCAAAAATATATGAGCTTTTGATAAAGCGTTATAAACTGGTTCCGGGAGAATGCGTCTTTTTTGACGACAGGGAGGATAACTGCGAAGCTGCAAGAAAGCTTGGCATGGAAGCCGTCTGTTTTACAACAAAAGAAAATGCCGTAATGGAGCTTAAAAAGCTGGGTGTATATTAACACTCAGCTTTTATTTTGAAATTCGTTTTTGGGTTATGTCCTGTTTTTTCTTACAGATCCCGGCTTTGTTCGGGCTTTTTGGAATCGGGCATTTGGATATCTGACTTTATGTCCTTCATAAAGTCAAAGGAAGCGGGCGTGTGTTTCTTTTTATAAACTCCGTACATCCAGATATAAACCCAGATTAAAATGGGAACGGCAACTGTGGCAAAGAGACATGCTTTTAGAAGATTTCCGGTTCCGTCAAAATCGAATATGGCGGCAATCAGAGTGAAAATATAGAAACCCGCCAGTAAAATAATACCGCATAAGGCGGCGATTCTCTGTTTTTTTGAATACATATGAAAACTCCTTTCCCTTGTAATTTATCACATATCTGTCTATAATGGAAGAAAAAACAAGGGGCAAACAAGATTCATGGATATAAAAAATAAGCGTTTTGCGTTGGAAGAGAAGGTTATGCTTAAAGACCGCTACCGAATAGAGAGGCTTCTTGGAAGCAACGGTTTCAGTATTACCTATGAGGCTTTTGATACCTTCAGGGAACAGAGGGCTGCCATAAAAGAGTTTTATCCGGAGGCTATTGTAGAACGGAATCAGGATGATAAGCGGACGGTTTCTTTAAGCCGCTATGCCCATGAAAATGATTTCGTTCAGATGAAGGAATATATCATAAAAGAGGCCAAGCTGCTGATTCAGCTTTTTCCTTTAAAGGGAATTGCCAATATCATTACTTTTTTTGAGGAAAACCAGACGGTCTACGTGGTTGCGGAATATGTGGAAGGAATTGCGCTTCCTGATTATATGCAAAAAATCCACAAGCCCAAAATTATGATGCGCGATGCTGTTAAACTGCTTGAAGCCGCTATGGGTTCCTTGGATGCCGCCCATAAAAAGGGGGTTGTGCACGGCAGGATTCATCCCTCCCTGATTCGTGTGACAAAAGAGGGGGAAGCGGTTTTGCTTGGCTTTTGCGACCCTATGCAGGATGCGGCTCTGGAAGTGTTTGGGGATGCGGCTGTAAGGGTGCCCGGCTATGCGCCGGTTGAACAATATGTTGATCAGGGCGGCTTTGGCGCCGAAACGGATATTTATTCCATTGCGGCCGTTATATATGAACTGGTAACAGGACATAAGGTTCCGGCCTTTTATGAAAGGCTCAGCGAGGAAAATCCTGAAGGCAGGGATATTCTCATGCCGCCGGCCTATTACAACGGTACCATTATGGATTATCAGAGCAAGGCCCTTATAAAGGCATTGTCAATTTATCATTTTGACCGGTACCACAGCCTTTCGGAGTTTTCCCAGGCTGTTTCCGAAGAAGAGTTTGAAGGAACCATTCGTATCAGGGAAAAGCCCGTGAAGTTTGTGGAGCGGCTTAAATACCATAGAATTATTTTGTGGGGAGCGGCTCTATGCATTGCATTTTTGGTAATCTTCCTTGTGCCCAAAGGAATCAGGTATTTAGGCGCTCTGGATGCAAAGCAGTTTTATGAAGAACTGGAAGATGCGGAGGTCTACGAGCAGTGCAGAATGATTGCGGGGCTTTCCGAAAAGAAGAGAAATAACATTGCAAATGATTACGTACAGATGGAAGAGGAAGGAAGGCATACCATCCTGTATTTTGACAAAATCACGGGGAGGCTGGTAAGCAGGGAAAGGATGAACATGGACGCCGACCTGGTCAGATATATGACGCTGGACTACCGCATTAGCGGACGGGCTGTTTTTACCGTTGTGGAGGACGGCAGTATCAGGGAGCTGACCATTGTCCTAAAGCCCAATGATGCCGGGGAATATTCCGTGACGGAGAGAATTGCCGGAACGGGAGAAGGAGACGGCAGCCGTTCTTATCTGGCAGGACCTGTGCAGTAGTACGGATAATGGCAGAAATATATAGCAGTAAGCGATACTAATCAAGTGGCGGTAATGTCGCAGGATTCAAATGAAGGTGCAAAAGGAGTACAGAAATGGCATTATTACAGTTATGGAGAGATATGGCTTATGATGAGTCAGCCAATAAGGGAGACTTGCAGAGATTCTGGGCTGATTATTTTAAGAAGGAGCAGGCGATTTACAAAGAGCTGTTAGCTGCGCCTGATGAAGAGGTAAAAGGAAGCGTCAGCGAACTGGCAACCAAATACGGCGTTGATTTAATGACCATGACAGGTTTTCTGGATGGAATCAATGATTCCCTGACAGAGCCCAATCCGATTGAGGAAATGGAAGCGGAAACAACTGTCAGCCTGAAGTTTGACAAAGAGCTTCTTTACAAAAATATGGTTGCTGCAGATGCGGAATGGCTTTACGGACTGGAAGAGTGGAAGGAAATCTTTGACGAGGACAAGTTAAAAGAGCTTTACAAGGAGCAAAAGAGGTCTACCACTGTTGTTAACGAGCCCAAGGTTTACCCCAACGATCCCTGTCCCTGCGGCAGTGGCAAAAAATACAAAAAGTGCTGTGGAAAAGGAAAATAGAAGTGACAGAATCAAGGGTAGAGGAAGCAGTAAGGCTGTTTGAAAGCGGATTTAACTGTGCCCAGTCAGTGTTTGCGGCTTATGCGGATATATTTGGCATGGATAAAGAGGCTGCATTAAAGCTGGCGTCCCCCATGGGAGCAGGTATGGGGAGAATGCGGGAAGTGTGTGGAACGGTTTCTGCAATGGCCCTTTTATCCGGGTTAGCTGATGGTAATTCCAATCCGGAGGATGATGTGAAAAAGACAGAGGTTTACCAGCGTGTACGGGATATGAGCGATGAGTTTGCAGCGGCAAACGGAAGTATCATATGCAGGGAGCTTTTGGGAATCCTTGGACGGGAAAAAAGCGCCAGACCCGGTAAACGTACGGAAGAATACTACGCAAAAAGGCCCTGTGCAAAGTTTGTGCGCTGTGCGGCAGAAATTGTGGAAAAGACTCTGGTTAAGGAATTTGTACAGGAAAAGTCGTAAAGAACCTATGGAGTAATTTTCATGCCGTTAACGAAGATTTTTTGCCCATAAAGGATTTTTCATTCGGAATTCACTCGGAATTTTTTGAAAAATGCTTTACAAGAAAAATATTTAAGCATAAAATAATAGAGTCAGGAAAAGATATTTATATTGATTATTATAACACGTTGAAGAGAAGAGTAGGATGAAGGAATGCATCAGAGAGAGGTGCCTTGGCTGAAAGCACTTTGGCAGGAAACATCTGAAAACTAACTCTGAGTGGCCCCAATCCGGTCCGGCGATTCCGTTATCATCTAATGAGTGATCTAATAATGCGTCATTTCATAAGCAGGATTTTGTATTCTGTATTTTGGAAGGCGGTAAGATAAGCAGGGTGGAACCGCGTATATACGTCCCTTACATTGCAGCAGCAGTGTGAGGGGCTTTTTTATTAAAAAATCAGGAGGTTGTGGAAATGAAGGAAAAATGGGATGAATTAGAAATGTTATTTACGGAGGATGGAGAAATTACTGCCAGGGAATTATGTCTGACCGTGGCTGTGGCGTTTTTGCTGGGGCTGGTTCTGGGAATGATTTTTTCCCCCAAGAAGCACGTAACAATTACCAGCAATAACGGCAGCAACAATATTAATCCCCTTGATGAAGACTGGGATGAATGGGAAGATGAAGTATAATACAATTCAGTAGGAAATTTTAAAACAAAGGCGAACATATAGAGTTATGTAAACCGAGAAATGAAAGGACAGATACGAAAATGAAGATTACATTAAAAGACGGAAGCAGTAAAGATTATGACCGTGCAATGAGTGTCTATGAAATTGCCATGGATATCAGTGAAGGCCTTGCCCGCGCCGCATGTGCGGGAGAGGTTGACGGGGAAGTGGTTGATTTAAGAACCGTTATTGACAGCGACTGCGGGCTGAATATCCTGACTGCCAATGATGAGGAGGGGCTGCGCACCATACGTCATACCTGTTCCCATGTACTTGCCCAGGCGGTGAAAAGATTGTTCCCGGATGCCAAGGTAACCATCGGTCCTTCCATTGATGAAGGCTTTTATTATGATTTTGACCATGCTCCTTTTTCCAGAGAGGATTTGGATAATCTGGAAAAGGAGATGAAGAAGATCATCAAAGAAGGCCACAAGCTGGAACGCTTCACTCTTTCAAGAGAAGAGGCCATTCGCTTTATGGAGGAAAAAGAAGAACCTTATAAGGTGGAACTGATTCGGGACTTGCCGGAAGGAAGCGAAATTTCCTTCTATGACCAGGGCGGTTTTGTGGATTTATGTGCAGGACCTCATTTAATGAGTACAAAAGGGATTAAGGCGTTTAAACTGATTTCCTCCTCCATGGCATATTGGAGAGGAGATTCGGATAAAGCCCAGCTGCAGCGTATTTACGGAACAGCCTTCAACAAAAAAGAAGAGCTGGCGGCTTATCTGGAGCATTTAGAGGATATTAAAAAGCGCGACCACAATAAGCTGGGACGTGAAATGGAGCTTTTTACCACAGTGGATGTTATCGGTCAGGGCTTACCGCTGCTGATGCCAAAGGGCGCAAAAATGATCCAGAAAATGCAGAGATGGATTGAAGATCTGGAGGATAAGGAATGGGGATATATCAGGACAAAAACCCCCCTTATGGCAAAATCCGATTTATACAAAATCTCCGGACACTGGGATCACTACACGGACGGTATGTTTGTGCTGGGAGACGAGAAAACGGATAAGGAAGTGTTTGCCCTCCGTCCCATGACCTGTCCCTTCCAGTATTATGTGTATAAGGCGACGCAGCACTCCTATAGGGATCTGCCCCTGCGTTACGGCGAGACTTCCACCTTGTTCCGCAATGAGGATTCCGGCGAGATGCACGGTTTAACAAGGGTGCGCCAGTTTACTATTTCGGAGGGGCATCTGATCGTAAGACCGGATCAGATGGTGGAAGAGTTTAAAAATTGTATAGCCCTGGCAAGCCATTGTTTAAAGACCCTGGGTGTGGAAGAGGATGTGACTTACCACCTTTCCAGATGGGATCCGAATAACAGGAAAAAGTATATCGGGGAACCCGAAGTGTGGGAAGAAACCGAACAGCATATGCGCGATATCATGAATGAATTGGGAATCCCCTATGTGGAGGATATCGGAGAAGCGGCGTTTTACGGCCCCAAAATTGATATCAATGCGAAGAATGTATACGGCAAGGAAGATACCATGATTACCATTCAGTGGGACGCTTTGCTGGCAGAGCAGTTCGATATGTACTATATTGACCCAAACGGCGAAAAAGTGCGTCCTTATATTATTCACAGGACTTCCATGGGCTGCTATGAGCGTACCCTGGCATGGCTTATCGAAAAATATGCGGGGAAATTCCCTACATGGCTTTGCTCCGAGCAGGTGCGCATCCTTCCCATCTCTGAGAAATTTGCGGATTATGCAAAGAAGGTCAGGAAAGAACTGGCTGCAAACGGCGTAGATGTAACCGTAGACGGCAGAAGTGAAAAAATCGGTTATAAAATCAGGGATGCCAGAATGAATAAGCTGCCCTATATGCTGATTGTGGGAGCCAATGAGGAAGAGCAGGGGCTGGTTTCCGTCAGAAGCCGCTTTGCAGGAGATGAAGGCCAGAAGCCTTTAGCGGAGTTTATCGAACAAATTTGCAAGGAAATCCGTACAAAGGAAATCCGTAAGGAGCTTCCTGAGGAAGAAAAGAAGTAGGGCGGCTGCGGCCGGAATCCGGCGTTTTACAAACAAACGTCTTAATAAAAATAAATTAAGGAAATTTCGGCCTTGCAATTTTCACTGTAAGGCGGTACAATTTCCTTATGCAGGATTAGTACATCGGTAGTATGTCAGCTTCCCAAGCTGAAGAGGCGGGTCCGACTCCCGTATCCTGCTGTATAGCATTTTTAAGAGGCCTGTCATAACAAATGATGGGCTTCTATTTTGTTTTCTGCGGGAAGCTCTCCAAATTGCGTTGCGTTTTTTCTGCAACCTATAAGTCCCTCAATAGAAACCTGCAAGTGATTGTATATACGCTGCGGGTATGATAGAATTAGCACGATTATAGCAAAAGAGCAAAAACAAAAGGAGGGGGACATGGCGGGAGAGCTTATGGTGGATTTATACGGGTGCGATTCAGGCATCATTGACAATCTGCCCCAAATACGGGAAATTGCCCATCAGATCATGAAAGAAATCCGTGCAGAAATTGTAGAGGAATGTTTTCACAAATTTGAACCCATCGGAATTACTTATATTGCGGTAATTACCACTTCACACTTTTCCATTCATACCTGGCCCGAGTATGGCTATGCGGCGGTGGACATTTTTTCCTGCGATGAAAAGGTGCCGGACTTGATTGCGGAAGAGCTGAAGCTTTCTTTAGGTGCACAAAAATCTGTGGTACATAGATTTGAGAGAGACATAGAAGGGAGGAGAAACCAGTGAATTTTGCAGTAGGAGACAGGCTTTTGGCAGACGGGGAAGTTTGTGATGTCGTAGGCAGTATTTCTTACCGGAATATCTATGACAACAGTATGTGGAGGGAATACCGTTTGATCAGTCAGAAGACCGGACGGGAAAAGTGGCTGAGTTATGACGAGGAGTTTAAGGAATATTCTGTTTCGGAAGTGACAGGCTCGGCGTCTACGGCGGGTTTCCACGAAGTGGACAGAGGCCGGGAAGAGGTAATGGGCGCCTGGGGCGACGTGGATGTGGAAATCGGGGACACAGCGGACTTTGTGGAGTTTGAGGATGTGACCGAGGAAAAAATTATCTCATGGGAGACATGGGATGACGGCTTAGAGGTTTCCACAGGCTATTATCTGGATGAGAACGAGGTTGAAAGAATCGGACAAAGCGACGGCCGGTACGGCGGAAATCCATATGGCGGAGGAGGCTCGCATGGAGGCGGAAATCCATATGGCGGAAACCGTGGTACAGGCGGCCGAAAAACCATGGGATTGGGAAAAACGGCAGCATTGCTTCTTGTTCTATTTTTCGGGATACCGATTCTTTCAATGCTGATGTCAGTAATTTCGGCAATGTCCCAAGAAAAGATAGCCATTTCCAAATACTTAAAAGAGTCCCCGGCCTATACCTATGTGACGTCTATTACGGGCAGCCAGAATGAAAAAGCGGATGTTTACCAGACCATAGGGGATATTGACTGGACTGCCAAGGACATTATAGAGACCATTGACGGCAATACGGTGGATGTGCAGCAGAATACGGAAGAGGGGGACGGTTCCGTGGCAATCCTGACATCGAAAGAGTACTGCCTCATTTATACTTCCGAGGACGGGGATACCCTGGTGCAGATTTCCACGAGAAAATATGCCTACTATAATGATGACGATCCCTATCGTTCCGATACCGGGACAAGGCGGTACTACAGAGGATTCTATTATTCCAGGGGATATAATTCGGATGCATCAAGCTATGGTACGGGAAGCTCCCCTTATGACGGATATACAGGAGATATTGTGGGAAGCAGTGATTTTGATACCTATAGCAGTTACTCGGACAGCGTAAGACAGGCAAGTGTGGATTCGCGCTATTCCTCCGGCGGGGGAACCAGCAGCGGTAAATAGAAAAGGAGAAAAAAGATGGTAGAATTATTGTATGATATTTTAAATGTTGCCGTGTATTCGGTTTTGGGCATTGTGTTGATGCTGGTGGGAAACTTTTTAATCGATTTAATCGTACCCTGTCATTTCCCTACGGAAATCAAAAAGGGAAATATTGCCGTAGGATGGCTCAGCGCAGGCTCCTTTATCGGCATCGGCATGATACTGCGCACAGTTATTATGTCTCCGGCGGCAGCAGTGACGGAAACGCTTCTAAGCGGCATTACAAGCAGCGCTATCTATTTTGTAGTGGGAATTGTTTTCTTTATGCTGGGATATGTTACGGTCCTGTTTTATAACAGAAAATACAATTTGAATGATGAGATCGGAAAAGGCAATACGGCGGCGGGTGTTATGGTATTCGGTATTTTCGTAGGCCTTTCCCTTGTAATCAGCGGAGCGATCAGCTGATGAAAAAGTACAGGCTTTTAATGCTTACCACACTGATTATTTCAGGCTGTTCCATCTGCTATGAACTGATCATCAGTGCGGTAAGCTCCTATCTGTTGGGAGACAGCACCCTGCAGTATTCCGTAACGATTGGGCTTTATATGTCCGCAATGGGTCTTGGCTCCTTTATTTCCAAATATATGAAGAAAAACCTTTTCCACTGGTTTGTTTTAATAGAAATCGGCGTGGGAGTCATGGGCGGCATCAGCGCCCTGATTTTGTTTTTCGCCAATCTTTATCTGGAACAGTATCAGCTTGTTATGTATGGAGAAATTATCATCATAGGCACCTTTGTGGGCGTGGAGATTCCGCTTTTAACGAGAATTATCGAAGGGGATGCGGAGAACTTAAGGATTACCCTTTCCTCTATTTTCAGCTTTGATTATATCGGCGGGCTTTTAGGCTCCATTGCATTTCCCCTTCTGTTATTGCCGCAGCTGGGCTATTTTGCCACGGCTTTTTTAACGGGAAGCATGAATATACTGGCGGCGATTCTCATTGTCTTTAAATATTCCGACAGAATCAGGAAACCCGAAATTTTTAAAGGAATTACGATAGTGATTTTTGTCTTCATGATGTGGGGCGCGCTCTTTTCCGAAAATATCAGCAAATATATTGAGGGAGGGCTGTACCGCGACAGGATTATTTTGTCGGAGCAGACCCAGTACCAGCACATTGTCCTGACCAGACATAAGGACGATTTGCGTCTGTTTATTGACGGCAATGTGCAGTTCTGTTCTCTGGATGAATACCGTTACCATGAAGCATTGGTGCATATTCCCATGGCCCAGGCGGCAAAGAAGGACAGGGTGCTGATTTTAGGGGGCGGAGACGGTATGGCGGTAAGGGAACTGTTAAAATATGAGGGTACACAGATAACCCTTGTGGATTTAGACCCGGAGATGATACGTATCTGCAGTGAGAATAAAATCATTGCGGAATTAAATGAAAATTCCTTAAAAAGCGACAGGCTGAACATTGTCAACGACGATGCCTATCGTTATTTAGAGGAAAACGAGGAAGCCTATGACGTGATTATCGTGGATTTGCCGGACCCCAACAACGAATCCCTCAATAAGCTTTACACCAATATTTTTTACAGGCTGTGTCAGAATTCCCTGACGGAGGACGGCATTCTGGCTGTCCAGTCAACCAGTCCCTATTACGCCACAAAAGCATTCTGGTGCATCGGAAAGACCCTTGAAAGCGAGGGTTTTTTTGTGAAGCCCTACCATTTGCAGGTTCCCGCATTCGGAGATTGGGGATTTCATCTTGCATCAAAGAAAGAATTGGGGGATAATTATAATATTACCGTGGAGACAAAGTATTTAAGTAAAGACAATGTGGATGCTTTATTTTCCTTTGGAAAGGATGAGATAGCGGAGGATGTGGAGATTAACAGTTTGTCAAAGCCGGTATTGATTCAATATTATTCTGAGGCGGTAAAGAACTGGGAGTGACGGAAAAAACGGATGAAAAAAACAAACAGATATATAGTCTTTTTGATTCTTCTGTTCTGGACTTTGGCGGGACTTTCCGGCTGCGGCATACAGGGAAAGGCTGCGGCGGAAGAAAGCATAGAAGATACTGCGGAAGAGAATGGCAAAGAGAGTAAAGATGAAGAGGAATTCACAGAGACGGTTCTTTCCCTTTCGGAGGGGGAAATCCGTTCCATATGGATGGAAAAGGATATTCTCTATGTTTTTGTGGCGTCAGATAATAAGGAAAAGCCTTATGGAATTTATGAAGTAAGAGACGGCAACATTTTGGAGGAAACCCCTTACAGCGAGATTATGGAGCAGTGGCTTGGAACGGAAATGAAAAAATCTCCGGCGTCTTCCTATGAATATGAGGCGAGACTGGGCAGAAATCAAGTGGTATATTTCTTAGGCCGGGATAAGGAAGGAAATGTGAAAAGGTGCTATTGGATGGAGAAAACCTTTTATACAGATGTTCCCTTTTATAAAAAGTATGGAGGAATGACTTTCAGCAATATCGAAATCAGCAACAAGGGAGAGATTTATTTAGAGAAGACTTCCGGAGGTTTAATAATACCTTATTATGATTTTTATGAAAGGATCGGCTTCGGGGTTAGTACAGAAAAACGGAGAACGGTTCTGGGAGAACGGCGTGCGTACCAGCTGGCGGCAGGATGGATTTACGTGTGGGACATTCCTTCGGGAGCAAACATGGACAAGATCAGGTGCAATAGTCTGACTAATGGCAGTACGGAGGTTTTCATTGATAAAGACGACAGTATTTATCTTATGGGCAGCAGAGGCCTTGCGTATCTGCCTTGTGATGGAAGCATCTGGGAAATTCTCGTTGATGTAAACGAGGAGGGATTTTCCGGCAGCGCATTTGACTTGAAACAGCTTTGGATATATGAAGAGAATCTGTATCTGGCGGGAAGGGATATGGAAACAGGCCAATGGCAGATACTGAGGAGGAAGATTCCCGGAAAGGCAGTGAAAAAATGAGGTTGCTGATAATTGAAGATGATGTGGAACTGAGTGAAGCGGTCGCCGTTTCTTTAAAAGCGGAGGGATATCAGGTGGATTTGTGCCACAGCGGTGCGGATGCGGCTTATTACTACGAAAAGAATATATATGATGCGGTTTTGCTGGACCGGATGCTGCCGGAAAAGGATGGTATTGAAATTTTAAACGATATGAGGACGGACGGCTACGAGGTGCCGGTTATCATGATTACGGCGTTAGGCAATGTGGATGATAGAATCGGCGGACTGGACGCGGGAGCGGACGATTATCTTGCAAAGCCGTTTTCCGTATCGGAACTGCAGGCAAGGCTGCGGGCATTGTTTCGCAGACCGCGGAAAATGGAAAATGCCGGAAACCACAGCCTGGGCAACACAACCCTGTCCATGGGAAGGCTGCAGCTGGAAAGTCGTCAGGGATGTGTGACGCTCTCTAAAAAGGAGGCGGCATTTCTGGAATTTTTCTTCCGCCATCCGGGGCAGATTTTACAAAGGGAACAAATCCTTGTCAGGGTGTGGGGAACCGATAAATTTGTGGAGGACGGAAATGTGGATACCTATATTCATTTTGTCAGAAGAAGGCTTTCGGCGGTAGGCAGCAATCTTGTGATTAAAAATGTACATGGCGTGGGGTATCGCTTAGAGGAACTACAGGCAAAGAGAGAATGATATGAACAGATTAAAAAGGAAACTGGCCGGTCTGTATACGGCTTCAGGCATTACGATTCTGGCAGTCATTCTTTTTGCCTTCGGCTTTACTATTTATGAAGGAAAAAACACGGACACCATGAATGCCATGGAAGAGCAGGGGGACCGATACCTTTATATGCTTGAAAAGCAAAATTACATTGAGGACAGCTTCTTGAAAATGGAGGAGCGCTATTCGGAGTGCGCCATTTTTTTGTTTGACGGGAGAAATTCCCTTCGCTTTTCCGGAGAATATCTAAAGGGAGAGGAAAGGAAGAAGCTGTTGCTTTTATGCTTAGAAACAGGTTATCAGAACTGGTTCAGGATAAGCTCCGGCAATGTCCGGTATCTGGTATACAGTAAGGAGACCAGGAATGGGGAAAAGAGTCTTTATCTGTGTAAGGGCATGAATCAGATTTATAAAGAACTGTACCTTCCCTTTGGCATTCTGTTCTGTTTTCTTTTAGGCGGAAGCGTCGCTATTTTTCTTCTGGGACGGCTGTTGGCAGGACAGGCCATAAAGCCTGTAGAGGAAAATCAGAAGGAGCAGATGGCGTTTGTTCATGGGGCGGGTCATGAGCTGCGCTCCCCCCTGGCGGTTATCCGGTCTAACAATGCGGCTGCCGGCGTGGGTAAGGAGAAGGAAGAGCATTACAGGCAGATTATTGATGATGAGTGCGCACGAATGGGACATCTTGTGGAGGAACTTTTAGTGCTGGCGGCAGGCCAAACCAGGGGCTATGACATAAAAGAAGAGGTGTTTTGCGCAGATACCTTTATGATCGAATGCTATGAAAAATTCAGACCTGTATGCAGGGAAAAACAGGTTCCTCTTTTCATTTCCCTGCCGGATGGCGAAGGAGGAGAAATCAAGGGCGATAAACAACGTCTGGAGCAGGTTGTGGAAATCTTTATACAAAATGCGCTTTCCTACGGCGCTACAAGGAAAGGCATAGAACTGGGACTGGAAGCGACCAGAAAGCACATCGTTATTTCTGTAATGGATCACGGGCCGGGCATTCCCCCTGAGGAAAGGGAAGAAATTTTCCGGCGGTTTTACAGGACAGATAAAAGCCGGAGAGATAAGGAGCATTTCGGGTTAGGTTTAAGTATTGCAAAGGAGCTGACAGACGCTATGGGAGGAAGGATAGAGGTAAAGGATACGCCGGGAGGCGGTGCGGATTTCAGAATCAGGCTGAATAAAATTTAAGACAGAAATGAATTTAAAGATTTCTTTAAGATTTCTCTGCTATGGTAATCTATAGCGGAGGAATTTTTTTATGGGAAAAAGAGAGAAGGGGATTTTGATGTTACGGAGTCTGCAGGTTATAACGGCGCTTATGGCTTTCCTGCTTTTTCTGTCAGGCTGCGGCGTGATACAGAAGGAAGAGGAAATCCGCATTATGAGATACGGGGAAAGAGCAGTATGGGAGGATGTGGAAATAGCAGTGGTGCTGAAGGGGAATTTGGTCAGCGAAAATAATATTTTTGTATACTGTGAAAGGAAGAACGCTTCCTCTTTATCCTTTGGGGTTTCAGGCGTCCGCTATGATGAATTTTATGTTTCCAAGGGCGATGAGGTAACTAAGGGACAACTATTGGCAAAGCTGGAATGCGATGATTATAAAGAGCAGAAGGAAGCGTTGCAGTATGAGCTTTTGAGGATCGATATCGAGTTAAAACAACTGGAGTCGGATTTTTTAAATTACGGTATGTCTCTGAAGGAGTATGAGCGGAAAAAAGCCGACTATGAAAATCAGAAGCTGGTGCTCAAGCAAAGAATGGAAGAACTTTCGGTTTACATAAGTGAGAGATATATTTATGCGGATATGGACGGTGTTGTAAAGGAAATGGCGGAAGTGGACAGTCAGGATCTTTCCGAAGAGGGGCTGGTTATCTTTGAATTGACAGGGGGACAGCAGGAATTCAGAGGGAACACGGCTGATACAAGAAAACTTGCCATCGGCCAAATTTACTCCCTGACTCTGGACGGGGAAGTTTATGAAGTGGTTCTTGACAGAATGGACGATGGGGAAATCGGGGACGTTCAGGTGGTTTTTACCTTTGCCGACGGGCAAGAACATTCGGTCACATCGGAGAGAGGCGTGGTCAGATACGTGGTGGAGGAAGCAAAGGATGTGCTCTATATTCCTAAGAGCGCCGTAAGTAAAGGCGGAGAACATTACTATGTGTATTTCCTTAATGAAGCGGGCTTTAGGGAGATGAAAGAAATCAGCATTTCAGACAGCTATGGGGATTATTATGTGGTTACGGCGGGGCTGACGGAGGGAGAGGAGATCCTATGCGATTGACGCAGACTGCGGACGAAGGAAAATGATATGTCCCTTAGGCCGGGAGTGTCGGAAAAAGAAGAAATGATATGTAATCAGGATTGAGATAGCAGAGAAAGGATGGAAATCATATGCAACGGATTCGCTTCAAAAGAGTAACAGCCATGACGCTTCTGTTTGCGCTTATGACAGCTTCTGCAGGATGCGGAAAAAAAGAAGACCCCCCGGAGCTTTTGACTCCCGTATCGGCGGAACAGGAATATGTGACTGTGGAGCGGGGTAGAATCGGCAGCAGAACTTATTATGACGCTTATGTGACGCCGGAAATTGAAGAGGTCTGGTTCAATTATGACGGCGTTTTAGAGGAATGCCTGAAGGTGTGCGGCGACAGAGTGGAAGAAGGGGAGGTTTTAGCGAGGCTTCGCACAGACGAACTGGATGCGGAAATAGAGGCGGCTAATAAAGAGCTTGCATTTTTGCAGACTGATTATGAATACAATGTCAGTCTGGCGCAAAAACAGATTTGCATGGATCAGGTGGCGATTTCCATGAATTATGAAGAGGCGGCAAAGCTGGATGCCGATATTGCGGCAGTGCAGGCAGCGCTTGATCAAAGAATGCAGGATTTGGCAGCAGGGACGATTTCCGAAAATGATGTGGAGGATGAAGCTGATTATGAGCAGAAACTGCAGGAATATGAAATGCAGAGATATCATACTTTGGAGGGAATCAGCGATTTCATGCATAATATAGGAAGAAACGAAGCAAAAACTGAAGCGGATACGGGCATTTACGGAATTGATGTAAAAGAAAAAACAGGCAGTCTTTCCAGACTGCAGGAAAGAAAGGAAAGCGCCGTCATAACCTCGCCCTGCAGCGGGAGAGTTCTGGGAACGGTGTCTCCTGACGGAGAGCAGTTAAACAGCGGAGACAATATAAGCGCACTTGAAACCGTATATTATATTGCAGACGAATCCCGGGCTTACTTTACCGTGGAGGGACTTTATGACACCGAATTTAAAAATGATATGCAGGTATACGTCTTAATAAACGGAAAGGAATATCCTCTTGTAAAAGCAGATTATAACGCCCGGTTAAAGATGGAGGAAGAAGAGGAATGGGGACCGGTAAACGGCCTTCCCCTTCGGTTCAGGACAGAGAATGAGGAATGGATGAAGGAATTACAGTTCGGGGATTTCTATCAGATCGTGGTGGTGGAAAAACAGGCGGAGGATGTGCTTTACGTTCCCAATCATGCCATTTACCGGGACGGGAGCATCAGCTATGTTATCCGCATGGAAGGGGAGAAGGAAGTAAAAACCCTTGTGGATACGGGAATGACAACGATCTGCTATACGGAAATCAAGGACGGCGTAGAGGAAGGGGACAGACTGCTGTCCAAAAATGTCTACTTTGATACGGGAAATTTCATGGAGACGGAACTGGTCAGCGGTAATTATATTGCAAAGGAAAGCTTTTCCAGAATGTCAACGGCTTCTTACCGGAATGAGCGGATTTTCTGCCCGGTTTCCGAAGCCAGATTAAAGGAAATGAAAGTGAAAAACGGGGATGAAGTAAAGGCGGGGGACAGCATCGCCCTGCTGGAGCTTTACTCACAAAAATCCAGCATTATGGAGTTAAACTACCGGCTGACAAACATAGACGTGAATTATGACGATGCCAGGACTGCTCTGGATAAGCAAAAGACAATGCTTGCAGAGAGCGTTTGTGAATTAGAGGCGCAAAATGACACAAGCGGGCAGATAGGAATGCTGATGATGCAGATTGATTATCTGGATACCCTGCTTGCCCAGATGAATGCCAGAAAGGAATATGAAAAGGAAACGGTAAAGGACGCCTTAAAGAGACTCAATGATGAAGCGGCGCTTTTCAATGTAAAAGCGGGAAGTGACGGCAGAATTACCGATATTGCAGGCATTAAAGAGGGCCGGGGCGTAACCGGTCAGGATACCTTCTGTATCATCAGGGATGAAACGGAACAATTGATACGGATTGATGACAGTGAAAAATTGAAGTACAACATGGAGGTGGAGATTACCGGAATTTTAAACGGCGAAGAAGTAACCCTGACAGGAAAAGTAGTAGCCGCGGATAACGTGCTTCCACCCTGGATTTATGACGGAACGGCCTACGGCGGATATGCCGTGGTAAAACCGGACGAGGCAGGGAATCTGGAAGGTTTTGAAGGAGAGGAAGCAAAGGTGTCCTATGTGATGTATGAAAATGCCTACGTGGTGGATTCCAATATGGTATTTTACGATACCTACGGAAGCTATGTGTATGTTGTCAGGGACGGAGAACGAGTCAGACGGTATGTGACTGCAACGGAATTTAAGAACAGCAGGGCATACATACTGGATGGATTATGGGAGGACGAAACGGTTCTTTCCCAGAGGGAGGGATAGAAATGCTGCATTTTGTTCTGGATAAGCTTTTACAGAAAAAGTGGATGGTATGTAGCCTTTTGACAGGAACCATTTTATTTATAGCCGTGGGCTGCTTAAACCCCGTTTATGTGGGAGGGGCCATGGAGAGAATGCTTCCTGACAGATTGGAGCGGGCGGCTTTTGAAAGAGACCAATACCCTCTTATGGCGGAAAGCAGTGTGGCGTTGAATATAGAGGGTAAGGACTTCTTTGGCGTAAGGGACGGCGCTATGGAACGGTGGCATGAAAGGATTGGCAGAGTAGGGCTGCCCGTTGTGATGGAACAAATCTGCTATCAGGGCAGGGAACAGATTTTTTCTTCGGATTTTGAGGAAAACAACGGTTTGTTTATGAGGCTGGCGGTTGCCTGTATGCCGGATATGGAAAATTACTTCTCCTTTGCTGATGGGGAGCTTTATTCCGAAGAATTACAGGAGGACGGAACCTATACCTGCATCGTCAGCAGAAGCGTCTGTGCCAAATATAAGATGGTGCTGGGACAGGTCATTACATTTGATGCCTTAAAGGATGAAAACGGGCAGAATCTCCGTTTTAAGGTGGTAGGCGTGTTTACCCAGGGGGATTTAGAGGATAACTTCTGGGGAAAGAGTGCGGAAAGCTATAACATCCAGTGCTTTGTTTCGGAAAAGGTATTCGGGGAGGTGGTATGTCCTGCCTATAACAGAAGCGGCGATAGTGCCGATACCAGAATAATCAGGGAAGCCCGCGCCCTTTACGACTATACCGGTCTTAGGCCGGAAGCGGTGCCTGAATTTTATGAAGTTTCAGGAAATCTGGAGCAGGAAAATGTAAAAATCAACGGAAGGGATGTTTTAAAACAGTATTTTGAAGATAAGGAAAAGGCGGAACGGACCATAGCCATTTTGCAGGTTCCCACCATGGTGCTTCTGGCATTGTTCATCTTTATGGTGGCGGCAAAAATGCTGGATATGGAGCAGAATGAGATTTCCGTTTTGAAAAGCAGGGGAGTATCGGGAGTGCAGATTGTATTTCTCTACTTCTGCCAGTCGTTATTCATTACCCTTGCCTCCCTTTTGGCGGGACTTCTTTTAGCCTGCCTTATGGCACTTCTTGTAGGATATTCCAATTCCTTTATGGAGTTTGTGAGCAGGGAAAGCCTGCCTGTAAGGATAACGGGAAAGGTATGGGGGCAACTGGCTTTATCGGCATGCTTTTGTATAGCGGTTATGACACTTCCCGTTATTCCGAGATGTCGGGTTACCATTGTGGAACAGAAAAGAAAAAACAGTAAACAAAAAAAGGTTTTCTGGAAACGGTTTTATCTGGATGTGATCGGCACGGGTATTGCAATCTATATCTTTTATAATTTCCGCTCCCAGCTGCCTTCCATCCGGGATAAGATACGAATGGGGGAAAGCGTTGACCCCACCTTATTTTTGGGCTCCTCTTTATTTATTTTAAGTCTGTCCCTGCTGTTGACAAGGCTCATTCCCTGTATCGTTTCCCTGATATACCGCATGGGGCGTAAAAAATGGGGAATCGCGTCTTACACGGCGTTTTTGCAGAGTACCAGAAACCGGGAAAAACAGAGCTTTATCATGATTTTTTTGGCCTGTACCATTGCCCTTGGTATTTTCAATGCCAATACTGCAAGAACCATTAATCATCAGGAGGAAATGACCATCCGCTACAGGGACGGGGCGGATATCGTATTGCAGGAGAAGTTTCAAGACAACCATGCGGCCGTAAAATATCTGCTGGTAAGAGGTATGGAGGCCGGAGAAATTGTCTATACGGAGCCGGAGCCTTTTAAATATGATGTTCTGGAAAATGATATCAGCCAGATGACAAAGGTATACAGGCAGACAAGTGAGATTACCTTAGAGAAGGTTTCCGGTTATCTGGATGTGGAAGAAAGCGCTGTGTCGGACAAGGTAAGCCTTGGGCGGGGAGAAGTGGTACTCATGGGCATAGAAACCGAAGAATTCGGCAAAACAGCTTATATGCCTGATGGGATTTTAGATAAACACTGGTATCACTATCTCAATGCCATGGCAAAAAATCCTTACGGTGTTCTCATGTCCTCCAATGCAAGGGATAAGCTGGGGCTTTCCATAGGAGACAGCGTTGCCTATACCAGATTTGATGAGGAAAACAGAACGGCGGGCATGGGGAAAGGCGTCATTGTAGGCTTTGTAGATTATTTTCCGGGCTTTTCCGGCGAGAAATATGTAAAAAATTCCAATGGCTCTTATACGGTGGAGGATGTTTATCTGGTAGTGGCGGGCTTTGATATGGTAGAAAGTTTTCTGGGTAAGATTCCCTATGAGAGGTGGATTTCCAATCGGGATTCCAACGGATACATTTACGATTTCTCGGAAGAAAACCGGATTGATTATACCTATTTCTGTGATTCTGATAATAACGTGGTCAAAATGAAAAACGATCCTGTTTTCCAGGAAACCAACGGACTTTTGACCATCGGTTTTCTGGTAGCGCTGCTTATCTGCTGCATAGGATTTTTAATCTTCCAGATTATGGGCATCAAGGAACGGGAACTGGTATTTGGCGTATGCCGTGCCATGGGCATGACCTACAGGGAAATGAAAAAAATGCTGGTTTTAGAACAGTTTCTCACTTCTTTTCCCGCAGCCCTCGGGGGTGTGCTGACTGGCATTCTGGCAACGTGGCTCTATGCGCCCCTTATCCAGGTGGCTTATGAATCGGGGAATAACGTATGGCTGCCGGTAGAGATTATCTGTAACCCAAAGGATATGCTGCAGTTAGGGATGATTCTGACCCTTGGCTTTATCCTGTGTATAGGGGTTATTGCACGTAACATATCCCATATGAAAATCGCCCAGGCATTGAAACTGGGAGAGGAATAGGAGGCAGGCTGTGAAAATACTGGAAGCCCGTGATATTGTAAAAGTTTATAAAAATGCCGCGGGAGAGGAATTTTATGCCTTAAACCGCGTGAATATGGAAATAGAGGCGGGAAGCTTTGTGATTTTAAAAGGGCGGTCCGGCTCGGGAAAGACTACGCTTTTGAATATTATGAGTGCGCTGGATATGCCGGACAAAGGAGATGTGCTTTGTGAAGGCGAGGTTATCAGCATGGAGGATGAGCGAAAACGTGAGGCCTTCAGACGCGCCACCATAGGATATGTTTTTCAGGCAGTTGCCCTGATGCCCATTATGAATGCTTATGAAAATGTGGAGTTTTCCCTGCGGTTATCAGGTTATAAAGGGGATTATACGGAAAGGGTAAGTGAATGTTTAAGGAAGGTAGGGCTGAAGGAGCGGATGTACCATATGCCTTCGGAAATGTCCGGCGGCGAACAGCAGAGAGTGGCCATTGCCAGGGCGATCGCCCACAGGCCCAAAGTGATTTTTGCCGATGAGCCTACGGCGGAACTTGACAGCCAGACGGCGCTGCAGGTCATTAAGGTATTTAAGGATTTAGTAAAAAAAGAAGGAGTTTCCATTATCATGACGACCCATGATACGGGACTGTTTGATGCGGGGGATGTCTGCTATGAAATGGAGGATGGTCAAATTGTCGGAAAACATTATCATGTGTGAAAACCTGGTCAAAATCTATAAAACCAGGGACTTAGAGGTTATGGCCCTACAGGGACTGGAGCTTACGGTAAAGAGGGGAGAACTGATGGCCATCGTCGGCAACAGCGGAAGCGGAAAGAGTACCTTTTTAAATATGGCAGGCGGTCTGGACCGGCCCTCTGCGGGAAAGCTTTTTGTAAATGATAAAGATTTGTTTGCCATGAAGGAAGGGGAACTTCGGAAATATAAGCAGAAGGAAGTGGGATTTGTATGGCAGAACAACGCCAGGAATCTCTTTCCCTATCTGACCGCCCTGCAGAATGTGGAGCTTCCCATGCGTTTTATGAAAAAAGAGAAAAAGGAGGAAATTTCCGGAAAGGAATATGCCTTAGAGCTTTTGGAGAGGGTGGGAATGGAGCATAAGCGTCATTCCAAATTAAGCGAGCTTTCGGGAGGGGAGCAGCAGAGAGTGGCTATTGCTATTGCCCTGGCTAATCGCCCGAACCTCCTTTTGGCGGATGAACCTACCGGCGCGGTGGATACGAAAACCTCCGGCTACATTCTGGATGTATTCAGGAAATTAAATGAAGAAAAGGGGCTGTCTATTGTGATCGTTACACATGACAGGAATCTTGCCAAAAAGGTAAACCGGGTTGTACGGATTTGCGACGGCAAGGTAAGCAGCGAGGAAATCGTGAAGGAAAGCTATGAGGAAAGGTTTAAGGAGGTGGGAGACCTGGAAATGGCGTCTCTTCACGAGTCTTTTGCCGTTTTGGACAGGGCAGGCAGGCTGCAGCTTCAAAAGGAGGACTTAATGAAGATAGGCGTAAAAGGGAATAAGGTCCGTATTGAAGTACAGGAAGATAAAATTATGATCAGAGCGCCGAAATAGGAGCAAAAGGCCTTTGAGGGACAGAAAATAAACGAGAAAAACAGGAAAAAATCAGATAAATTTTTATAGTGAAACCCCGTGATTTGTGGTATGATTATCATAAGATATCAAGGTTGAAAAAGCCTGTGTCCGTGATATTAAAAACAGAGAGAAAATCAGATAAGGGGGCTGGCATATGGAAAGAATGAAACAAAGCAGCTTTATGGTAAGTCCGGAGTTTGAGGCATTTTTTGATACGCTTTTGGAAGCGCCTGTTAATACACAAATGTGTTTTGATTCAATTAAACGTGCAATTGCTTTTCTAGAGAAGGATATACCGATAGCCAGAGTTGATGTAAAGATTTATGCCTTGTCAAACAGTATGCAGCCGGAAGGAGAGCGGATCAGGACGACTCTTTATCAAAAGGGAAAGAAGGAGAGAAGCGCGTCTCTTCATTGCGCTTTTAAAACCGATTCGGGAGGGAGAACGGCCTTTGATATTTATGCGCCCCTTGAATATACGTACAGCCAGGATGAGAAAAAGAAACTGGAGTTTATGGCCAAGCAGCTTTTTGTATTTGTTGGCCGTGCCAGAGCGGCGGCTCTTTTTGAACGTGCCTTAAGTGAGGACGGATTGACCGGAATTCCCAACCTGACTACCTTTTATACCCATGGAAGCAGACTGATAACCAAAGGTAAGCTTTCTAAATACGATGCGCTGTATTTTAATGTCAGAAACTTTAAATATATTAATAAAAGAGTGAATTATGAGGGCGGGGACAATGTAATGATTCAGTACGCTCATGCGGTCTGCGGTTTTTTGATCGAGGATGAAATGATTGCCAGACTGGGCGGGGATAATTATGTGGCATTGATCAGACGGGATCGTACAAAGGATTTCTTAAAATATCTTCAGGATATTACGGTAGAGGTGGATACTTCTGCCGGAACCCAGGAAATTAATTTAGGAGCTGTCTGCGGCATTTATGAAATAGAAGAAGGCGTAAAACAGATGGGAGACGTGATGAACGCCATCTCTACGGCGATGCAGGCTGCAAAACAGGTTTATAAGCAGGAATACGTCTACTATACGCCCGAATTGTCCCAGCGTATTTTGTATGAAAAAAAGGTAGCGCAGGAATTTGTGGAAAATATGGCGGACGGCAAGTTCATTACCTATTTACAGCCCAAGATAAATTTAAAGGATAATACGGTCTGCGGTGCAGAGGCCTTAGCCAGATGGAAATACCAGGGGCAGGTCGTGAAGCCTCAATGGTTTATCCCCATGCTCGAAAAGGACGGGGCTGTCTGTATGCTGGATTTTGAGATACTCAGACAGGCGTGCGGCCTTATTAGCAATTGGAAAAAGCGGGGGAAGAAGCCTATAAGGATTTCGGTCAATCTTTCCAGTTGGAATCTTCACAGCAAAACCCTTGTGGAGGACATTATGGAGATTTTGAAGGAATATGATGTGGAGCCGGAATATATTGAAATTGAACTGATGGAAACCATGGATTACAGGGAATACGCCATTATGTCGGATTTGTACCGGGAATTGAAAAAACGGGGAATTACCACATCCATGGACAATTTTGGCATGGGCTTTTCTTCCCTCAGCATGTTAAAGGATTTGGAAGTGGATGTGTTGAAGCTGGATAAAGAGATCATTGCGTCTATAGAAGACGATGAGGATGGCTACAAAAATCAAGTCATGATCCGGAATATCATTGATATGGCAAAGAAAATGGACATGAAGGTTTTGGCGGAAGGAGTGGAAACTACCAGGCAGAGAGATTTTCTGATTCAGGCGGACTGTGATATTGCACAGGGCTTTTTATACGCAATGCCCTTGCGGATAGAGGAGTTTGAAAGAAGAATTTATACATAAAGGATAGCATTGACATTTGTAAGGGAATTATGAAGCTGATTTGCGTATTCGACACCGATGTAAAAAAATTTTACATATCCCCATAAATAACGACTGCCGGAAACGTATCTATCATATACAAAAAATATGCAAGGCATATCATTAAGGGAGGAATAGATATGAAAAAAGGCGGAAGTAAAAGAAACAGATTGCTTATACTGGCAATGATTGCGGTTTTTATGTCGGGCTGCGGTTCGAAAGACATGTCGAACAAAATGACTGAGTCTGCGTATGATGACGGGGAATATTATAATGAATCCTCCGGCGACTATGGTACAGAAGATATTTATAGCTATGAAGCCTCGGCGGCAGTACCGGAAGAAGCGGTGGAGAATATGGCTGCAGAAGAAGCCGGCGGCGCGCAAACCTCTTTGGAAAGTCCACAGGTAAAGGATTCCAACAGGAAGCTGATTAAAAATGTCAATATGGAAGTGGAGACCGAGGAATTTGACACCTTACTTAGTAAGGTTGAAAAAAAGGTTAACGCCCTGGGAGGTTATATAGAAAGCAGCTATACTTATAATGGAAGCAGTTATTATGGCTCCCGCAGCAGGGATGCCAGCATGACAATCCGCATTCCGGCGGAGAAGCTGGATGATTTTCTGTCTGAAGTGGCGGAAAGCTCCAATGTAATCAGCCGAAACGACAGTGTAACGGATGTTACCCTGCAGTATGTGGATCTGGAAAGCCACAAAAAAGTGCTTCTGGCAGAACAGGACAGGTTGTTGGAGCTGATGGAACAGGTGGAGACCATTGAGGATATTATTGCTCTGGAAAGTCGTCTTTCCGAAGTGCGTTATCAGTTAGAGAGCATGGAATCCCAGCTTCGTACTTATGATAATCAGATTTCCTACAGCACCATATATCTTAATATCAATGAAGTTACCAAGCTGACTCCCGTTAAGGAACAGAGCACATGGGAGAAAATCAGCACCGGCTTTGTGGATAGTCTCTACGGTGTAGGCGCGGGGCTAATGAACTTTATCATCAGACTTATCATCAATCTGCCTTACCTGGTTTTATGGGCAGTCGTAATTCTGGTTATTGTTCTGATTATCAAAATGATCAGGAAGTCCATGAAGAAGCGGAAAGAGAAAAGGAGACAGCTTCAGGCTTCTTCTATGACACAGCCCTCAATGCAGGCTCAGCCACAGATGCAGGAGAATCTTGAAACGCCTGCAAAAGAAACAAAAAACAGTCTGACGAAAAAAGGTAAATCATCCGGTAAGGAAGGCCTTAAATCATCTGATGAAAAGTAACGGACAGCCGGATAAAAATAAATGCTGAGAATGACTTATTTAGAGTTACAAAGGCAGCTAAAGGTTTGATTAGACATGGTAGTAGAAAGCAAAGATTTATATTTATTGGAGCATTATGAATACGGCGAAGCTTTTTTCGGAAGCGTGGGCGGCATGAATTACCGTATCAACCGCAATCCCATGAAGCATGTGAAGTTTGCTCCTTTGGAGGAAAAAATGAATGCAACCCTCATTGCCTACGTATGGCCGGGGCCTAAATGCTTTGCCAAGACAGCTTCTGAAAAAATCCTGTCCGAAGAATTTCCCTATTCCGATGAAGGAAAGATGGAAGCGGCCGCATGGATTTCTGAACAGTATGAAAGCAGAAAGGCGGAATGGGATGAGGTTGTCGATAAAGGAATATTGGGATAGAATCACAGAGAAAATGAAACAGGACGGAAAAAGGCATGAATATCATTACCGTAGATGAAATCACAAAAGCGTATGGAGAAAGAAAAATATTTGACAGGGCATCCTTCTTTTTACAGGAAGGAGAAAAGGCAGGGATCCTTGGCATCAACGGAACAGGAAAATCCACGTTGTTAAAGATGATAGTGGGAATTGATGAGCCGGATACGGGAAACATTATCCGTTCAAAGGGGAAGGTAATTTCTTACCTTCCCCAAAATCCTGTTTTCGGGGAAAATGATAATCTGTTAGAAGCGGTATTAAAGGATTCCGGGCATGAGGAGAGCGACGCCAAGACAATGCTCACAAAATTGGGAGTAACGGACTTTGGACAGGTCTGCGGGCAGTTGTCCGGCGGAGAGCAAAAAAGGCTTGCCCTGGTTAGGGCGTTGCTTGCTTTGGCGGATATTCTGATTCTGGACGAGCCTACCAATCATTTAGACCAGGAGATGGCGGACTGGTTAGAGGAGTCTTTAAAGAAATTTAGAGGCTCCATTCTTATGATTACCCATGACCGGTATTTTCTGGACAGCATCTGTAACCGGATCATTGAAGTTGACAAAGGAAAAATCTATTCTTACGAAGCCAATTATCAGGGCTTTCTTGCTTTAAAAGCAGAGCGCGAGGAAATGGAAGAGGCATCGGAGAGAAAACGACATTCCATTTTGCGTACCGAATTAGAATGGGTAAAAAGAGGGGCAAGAGCCCGCTCCACCAAGCAGAAGGCGAGACTTATGCGGTTTGAACAGCTAAGCCGCGTAAGGGACAGGGAGAAGGACGGCGCGGTAGAGCTTTCCAGTATCAAAAGCAGACTGGGAAAAACCACGGTGGAACTTCATGACATCGGTAAGACCTATGGGGATAAAGTTTTATTAAAGAATTTTACCTATTTGTTTTTACGCAACGATCGTATTGGGTTTATGGGAAAAAACGGCTGTGGTAAATCCACTCTTATGAAAATCATTATGGGAGAGTTAGAGCCTGATGAAGGCCGGGTGGAAATCGGTCAGACGGTAAAAATCGGTTATTTCGCCCAGGAACTGAATGATGAAGAGATGAAGCCGGGGCAGAAGGTTATAGACTATATCCGGGACGTGGCGGAATATGTAGAAACCGAGGAAGGCAGTATTTCCGCCGCCAGACTTTTGGAAAAGTTTTTGTTTGCCGGAGAGGACCAGTATGGGCCGGTAGGGAAATTATCGGGAGGACAGAAAAGGCGGTTGTATCTTTGTAAGGTTTTAATGGGAGCGCCCAATGTGCTTATATTGGATGAACCCACCAACGATCTGGACATTGCCACTTTGCGTATTTTAGAAGATTATCTGGATAGCTTTCCGGGAATTGTGATCGTGGTTTCCCATGACAGATATTTTCTGGATCGTGTAGTGGGGAGAATGTTTGTTTTTGAAGGAGACGGTAAGTTACGCCAGTCAGAAGGCGGTTATACGGATTATCGGAACAGGCTTCTTTCGGAAAATCAACGGATGGAAGGCGGAAACAAGGGGCTTAAGGGAAACGGAAGGTCCGAAGATAAATTAACAAAGGCTAACGGCAATTCCGAAGGACAGGCAGCGGCAGGAAAGGAAGAGGCTGCTAAAGGGGAGAAAGTAAAATGGAATGCCGGAAGGGAAAAGAAGTTAAAATTTACTTTCAAGGAACAAAAAGATTATGAGACCATTGAAGCCGATATTTCGGCTTTAGAGGAAAAAATAGAAAAGCTGGATGCAGATATGCTGCAATTCGCAAGGGATTTTGTAAAACTTAGGGAGCTGTCTGAGGAAAAGGAAAAGGCGGAGCGGGATTTGGAAGAGAAAATGGAACGGTGGATGTATTTAGAGGAACTGGCTGCAAAGATAAGAGAGCAATAAAGTTGATTTGGAAAGGGACAAAGAAGCTTTCAAAAAAAGGCAAAAGATTGCCGGATTTTTAAAACGGGCAGATGAAAGTTTTTTCCGTCGGTACATCATGAATTTACAGTAGTACATTTGGAAGGAGAGAGTCAGGAGGAAAAAGCGGAATGAAAGAGAAAGGTTATGTTCAGGGCAAATCTTGTTCTTTGCACATTTTAATGAAATAATTGGTATTCATGAAAGGTTGTAAATCATAAAGCCATTACTTATAATAATTGTGAGAAATCGCAGTTAATATTTGTGAGTCCGTGATTCCGGCTTGGGAGAGGAAAGAACTATGGCATTGTGTAACCTTAGCGAGCGCTGTAAAAAGATTGTAAATGTTCTTTTACGTGAAAATAAGTTTGTTTCTATGCAAAGGATTGCAGAAATAACAGGAGTCTCCAAGAGGAGCATTTATTATGATATTTGTACGATTAATGAGTGGCTGGATGAACGCGGAATTAAGGAATTGGAAATTGAGCGTGGAAAAGGTATTTTGATTCCGCAAGAGGACAGAATGAAAATTGAAGAACTGCTTGAAGATAGGCAGTGGGGAGATTATTATGTGTTTTCGCCGTCAGAGCGGGTAAAAATCATTATCTGTTATCTAATCCACAGTAAAGAGCTGGTATATATTGACCAGATCATAGAAGTCTGCCAGGTAAGCAGAAATACTGTATTTGGCGACTTAAGGGTTGTGGTTCAGACACTTCATGAATATGACCTTCAATTGAAGTATGAGTCAAAAAAGGGCTATAGGATTGAAGGAGACGTTATACGGATGCGGGCATTGTTCTTCTTGTACTTTAACACGATCAGAGCTTTGTTTGACAGCGGGGTATTAAACTTCTTTAACAGAGAAGAAATTCAGGGATATTATAAACAATTGTGTTTATTGAAAGATGAATTGAAGATTGAATATATAGAAGGAGATTTATTGGCTATAGCGGCTCTGATGCCGGTAATGCACAATAGCAGAGGAAAACTATGCTTTCAAGGACTTAGGAAACATGAGATTTTGGAGACAAAAGAGTTTTTGCTGGTTCAAAAATATTTTTCGGAGTTGGAAGAAAGCGAGAAAATATATCTATGTCTGCATTTGCTGGGATCAAGGGTATCTGTGGCGACAGATGAAATCTTTGAGGATCGGGCTGACCAGTCTGTATATGGAATTACAAAAGCGCTGGTCACGGAATTTGAAAAAACTGCCTGTGTAAATTTTGAGGATAAAGAAGAACTGGAGCGGGCTTTATTTGTGCATATCAAAACATCTATGTATCGTTACCAATACGGTATCCAGATAGGAAATCCCATGGGCAACGATATTACGAGAGAGTATCCTAATTTGTTTGAAATTACAAAGATCGTATCGAGATATCTGGAGCAGATGATAGGAATGCCGATTCCGGATAGTGAAGTTGCGTATCTTGCTTTACATTTTGGCGCCCATTTAAAGGTATCGAAGTATCGTGGAATCAGGCTACGGGTGTTAATTGTATGTGTCAACGGAATCTCCACAGGTAATATGATAAAGCGCGAGGTAAAAAAACTTCTGCCGGAAGCGGAAATAGTAGATGTCGTTGCAGCAATGAATGTGTTGAATGCCCAGGATATCTGCGATCTTGTGATATCTACCGTAAAGATAAAGAGCGTGCTGCCGGTAATTGTAGTTCATGCCATTCTTTCCGATGAAGACAGGAGAAACATTGTAAACCATCAACTGGTTTACAATAGCCAGAAAAATAAAATTTCGGATACGCTTTTCGATGTAGTAAAAAAATATGTTAAGGAATCCCGGCACGAGGATTTGAAAAGAGATATTATACAGTGCTTGCAAGGGGACGTGCAGAATCTGGACATGGGAATCATAGAAAAAGAGGCCGGCATTTTAGAACGCTTGAGTCTGTCAAAAATTACCATAAAGGAAGGTGGAGTCAACTGGCAGGACAGTATTTATCTGACAGGAAATTGTCTTATTCAAAGCGGAAGTATACAAGAACGCTATCTGGATACGATCATTTCCCAAACGATATATTATGGTCCGTATATGTTTATAACAGATGAAATCATGTTGGCACATGCCAAGCCCGAAGACGGCGTAAATAAAATGGATATAGCCATGGCTGTATGGAAAGAGCCTGTTACCTTTCCGAAGGGAAAAAGGGCGAAGCTGATATTTATATTGGCGGCAGAAGATCATGAAAAGCATCTTAAAATATTGAATGATATTCTGAAAATTGCAGAAACTGCCGATGGGATTGAGTGGTTGGCAAGAGCGGGAACCTGCGAAGCAGTTTTTTTGGAATTGGAAAGGATTCTGGGATAGTAAGAAGGCAACACCTCGGTTGAGGTGGTGTCTTTTTAAGTACGACTCTTTGCACAATGACGCGATTTCATTTGGACTTCTATTACGTAATGAATCATGTTAGGATTTTTTTAGAAAGAAACAGAAAGGGGGCAGCAAGCTATGGAGCTGCTGGATAGAAAAAATGTAAAGATTTTGGAAGGGGCGGATGATTGGAAGGATGCAATACGCAAATCCGTAATGCCGCTGGAGGCAAACGGTTATGTAAAAGCCGAATATAAGGAGGCAATTATTTCAGGAATTGAAGAGCTGGGGCCTTATATTATTATCGCTCCTTCCATTGCATTACCTCATGCAAGACCGGAGCAGGGAGTGGTGGAGAGCCAGATTGCAATTACATTGTTTAGAAATGAAGTGCAGTTTGATAAGGAAGATTCGACAGCACGATTGTTTGTGACGCTGGCAGCGTCTGACTCAAACAGTCACTTGGATGCACTCATGGAGATTTCTGAAATATTGCAGGATGAAGAAAAAGTTGAACAGATATTGAAATCGGAAGATGAAGAAACATTATATCGCTTTTTTCATTAAGAAAAGGAGGAAGGAAAATGCGTACTGTATTAAACATTATTCAACAGATTTTATCTACGCCGGCAATTTTTGTTGGATTGATAGCAATGCTGGGATTATTGCTGCAGAAGAAGGATTTACAGTCTATTATTAAGGGAACCATTAAGACCATACTGGGCTTTATCGTATTAAACGCTGGAGCTGCCGTTGTTCAGGATGCGATTATTCCGTTTGGGGATCTGTTCCAGCTGGCTTTCGGGGTACACGGTGTTGTTCCGAATAACGAAGCGATCACTTCGCTTGGACTGAATGAACTTGCAGTTGAAACTTCGGCTATATTTGCATTAGGGATGTGTGCCAACATTGTCATGGCACGTTTCTCAAAATGGAAATATATCTTTTTGACCGGACATCACGCACTGTATATGTCCTGTCTGGTTGCGATCATCTTATCCATTGCGGGACTGGACGGTTGGCAGTTAATGGTAGGCGGCGCATTATTATTGGGATTTGTTATGGCGATGTTCCCGGCATTAATGCAGCCCACTATAAGGGAAGTTACGGGAGACGATTCCCTTGCTTTGGGACATTTTGGAAGCAGCTGTTACTGGCTAAGCGGTCAGATTGGAAAACTGTGCAGCAAGAAAGGAAAAGGACGTACAACGGAAGATGTAAATTTCCCCAAAGGTTTGTCCTTTCTCAGGGATAATACAATTTCCATCGCAATCGTAATGTTCTTTTGCTATATAGTAGTTGCAGGTGTGGCAAACTTCCAGCATGCCGGTAAGGCAGCCGCAATTTTTGGAGATAGTAACTGGATTTTATATTCCATTATCAATGCAATTACATTTTCAGCGGGTATTTACATTGTATTGGCAGGTGTCCGCATGTTAATTGCAGAAATCGTGCCTGCGTTTAAAGGTATCTCTGAAAAGCTTGTGCCTAATGCAAAACCTGCCCTTGATTGCCCGATTCTGTTTCCTTATGCGCCCAATGCCGTATTGATCGGATTCTTGACTTCTTTCATAGGCGGAATCATCGGTCTGGCAATTTTAGCCCTTATGGGAAGTGCAGGACTGGGCGCGGCAATTATTCTTCCGGGAGCGGTAGTCCACTTCTTCTGCGGTGCAACTGCCGGCGTATGCGGAAATGCAAGAGGAGGACTGAGAGGATGTGTTCTGGGAGCGCTGGTTCACGGAATCGCAGTAACTTTTCTGGCAGCAGCGCTGCTTCCGGTATTAGGTTCCCTTGGCTTTGCTAATACTACATTCTCCGATGCGGATTTTACCATTGTGGGAATCGTATTCGGGAACCTGTCAAAATTTATTACAGGCAACGGACTTTTTGCAGTCATTGCAATATTGTTTGTATTACCAATCATTTATAATTACACCATAGGAAAGAGAAATAGGGCGGCAGCAGATAACCAATAAAAATATTATTATAGAAAAGGAGAGTTTATTATGGCAGCAATTAAAAAAATCTTATGTTTCTGTGGTTCCGGTCTTGGAACATCCTTCTTAATGGAGATGAATGCAAAAAAGGCGTTAAACAGCCTTGGAGTCACAGGTGTGGAAGTGGATCACACAACAATTGACGATATTGTTCCGGGAGCTGCGGATCTGTTTATCTGTGGGGCTGACTTATTGCCTAATGCAGAAAAGGCAGGAAAAGCCATAGGGCTTAATAATATGGTTTCTTTGGATGAAATGACGGAGAAACTGAAAGCGGCTTTAGAATGATAGAAAAAGGGGCCGGCATTGTGCCGGCTCTTTTTTGCGCTTTAGCAGGAAAAGCAGGTGGCTATTGATATTTTTTTTGCGTCCATTATAATACAGATAAGAAGTATAATCAAAAAATGGATGGAGGAAAACATGCGGGAAGTTACATTGGGAAACACAAAGATCACGGTAAATAAAAACGGATTTGGAGCGTTGCCCATCCAGAGGATTTCTGAGGAAAGCGCCGTATATCTTTTGCGGAAGGCATATGACAACGGTATCCGGTTCTTTGATACGGCACGTTTCTATACCGACAGCGAGAAGAAGCTGGGACTGGCATTTGAAGGGATGAGGGAGAAGCTCTATCTTGCTTCCAAAACAATGGCACAGACGGCAGAGGATTTTTGGAAGGATTTGGAGACGACGCTTCAAAACTTAAAGACTGCCTATCTGGATATTTATCAGTTTCATAATCCGCCCTTTTGTCCGAAGCCGGGAGATGGCAGCGGACTTTATGAAGCTATGTCGGAGGCAAAGGCTCGGGGGAAAATCCGTTATATCGGAATAACCAGCCATCGGTTAGCGGTGGCAGAGGAAGCAGTTAGTAGCGGCTTATACGATACCCTTCAATTTCCTTTCAGTTATCTGTCCGGAGATAAAGAACAGAATCTGGTAGAGAAATGTGGAAAAGCCGGGATGGGATTTCTTGCCATGAAAGCTCTGGCGGGCGGTCTGATCACAAACTCGGCGGCGGCTTATGCTTTTATGTTGGATTTTCCCCATGTACTGCCGATTTGGGGCATTCAGCGGGAAAGGGAACTGGATGAATTTTTATCCTATCAGGAAAAAGAACCAAGGCTGGCGGGAGAATTGCAGGAGGCCATTGCCGTTGACCGTGTGCAGCTGCAGGGAGAATTCTGCCGCGGCTGCGGGTATTGTATGCCGTGTCCGGCAGGAATCGAAATCAACAATTGCGCCAGAATGTCCTTGATGATCCGCAGGGCGCCGTCGGATGCCCAGCTGACGGAAGAGATGCAGGCGAAGATGAAGAAGATAGAGGAATGTCTCCATTGCGGCAAATGTAAGGCAAAATGTCCTTTTGGATTGGATACCCCCGCGCTTTTGGAGAAAAACTACCGGGATTATCAGGAAATACTTGAAGGAAAAGAATATTAAAAAAAGTAGGGCGCAAACGGAATGCGCCCCGTCAACCTCGCTGAATTGCCCAAAAATTGTAAGGCAAATGAATGAAAGGCTGCATAAAATCTGTTGACAAAACTGCGGTTTTTGCATATTCTATTAATATATTTGCAAGAAAAAGCTGACGCCCGGTAACTTTAGGTACGGGGATTTTTAAGGAAGATAAGGAAAGGCCTTGAACGGAAAGAGTACATGTCATAAGCGCATCAGAGAGGGAATGCCACCGGCTGAAAGCATTCCCGGCAGAGTGTGATATGGAAGTGCGTCCGCGAGCCGGTTCTGCGAAAGTAAAAGTAGCAGAATCCGTTTCCCGCGTTAAGGGGGTAAGGTGCCGGCGCCTGTGTGCCGGAATCAGAGTGGAACCGCGGATTATTTCGTCTCTAATAGTGATATTAGGGACGTTTTATTTTGCAGGCAGCACTCTAAAAAAGTATAAGGTCAGCCAAGGGGCATGCGTGTGTGCATATTTGACGATTGCTGTAAGGGGCAAATGCCGATAACGTTAAAGCTGTGGGCTGACTTGTTTAAAATCAATTAAAGAAGGGAATTATATGAGTCTTATAGGACGTATCAAAGAAGAGATACGGGTAATCAAGGAAAGGGATCCGGCGATTCACTCCAATATGGAAGTGTTTCTTTATCCCAGCTTTAAGGTCATGATGCACTATCGTCTGGCGCATAAGCTCTATATGAAAAAGCATTATTTCTGGGCGAGACTGGTTTCCCAGAGAGGTGTCAGAAAGACAGGAATTGAGATTCATCCCGGAGCGCAGATCGGAAAGGGATTTTTTATTGATCATGGCAACGGCGTGATCATTGGAGAAACCACTATTGTGGGCGACAATGTGACTTTGTATCAGGGAGTTACCTTAGGCGGTACAGGTAAGGAACAGGGCAAGCGTCATCCCACGATTGGCAATAATGTGATGATCAGCGCAGGAGCAAAGGTACTAGGTTCCTTTACAATTGGAGATAATAGTAAAATAGGCGCAGGAAGCGTGGTGCTTGAAGAGGTGCCGCCCAATTCCACGGTAGTGGGCGTTCCCGGACGGGTAGTAAAGAGAAACAATATAAGCCTTCCCCAGGATGAACTGGATCAGGTGCATCTGCCCGACCCGGTAAAAGAGGAATTAATAAACCTGCGGGAAAGCAACCGGCTTCTGGAAGAGAGAGTCAGGGAACTGGAAAGTAAATTTAAAGACTTGCAAAATGGTTGACATAATGCAGAATAAACGAGGATAAAAGGAGAAAATCATGAAGGTTTATAACACACTGACAAAGAAAAAAGAAGAATTCGTTCCCCTTGAGGAAGGGAAGGTAAAGATGTATGTCTGCGGGCCTACTGTTTACAATCTGATTCATATCGGCAACGCAAGGCCTATGATCGTATTTGATACGGTACGTCGTTATATGGAGCATAAGGGCTACAAGGTCAATTATGTATCCAACTTTACCGATGTGGATGATAAAATCATCAAGGCGGCAAACGAAGAGGGAGTGGAGCCTTCGGCCATTTCCGAACGCTACATTGAAGAATGTAAAAAGGATATGAAGGGAATGCATGTAAAGCCTGCCACCACTCATCCCAAGGCCACAGAAGAAATTGACGGTATGCTGGATATGATCCATACCCTGATTGAAAAGGGCCATGCCTATGCGGCAGAAGACGGAACCGTTTATTTCAGGACCCGCAGCTTCAAAGAATACGGAAAGCTTTCCCACAAGAATCTGGATGATTTACAGGGAGGAAACCGTTCTCTTTTAGTAAGTGGCGAGGACCAGAAGGAAGACCCGTTGGATTTTGTTCTCTGGAAGCCCAAAAAAGAAGGAGAGCCTTATTGGGAATCGCCCTGGTGTCAGGGAAGACCCGGCTGGCATATTGAATGCTCCGTTATGAGCAAAAAATATCTGGGCGACCAGATTGATATCCATGCGGGAGGAGAGGATCTTGTTTTTCCCCATCACGAAAATGAAATCGCACAGTCAGAGGCGGCTAACGGAAAAGAATTTGCAAAATACTGGATGCACAATGCATTTTTAAATATAGATAATAAAAAAATGAGCAAATCCCTGGGCAATTTCTTTACCGTAAGGGATATCAGTGAAAAATACGATTTACAGGTGCTGAGATTTTTTATGCTTTCCGCCCATTACAGAAGTCCTTTAAATTTCAGTGCGGATCTGATGGAAGCTGCCAAAAACGGATTGGAGAGAATTATTACCGGAGTGGAAAACTTAAAATACGCCATCAGCGTAACGGATAAAGAAGCCATGGATGAAAGTGAAAAGGCTTTGGTAGAGGAAGCAAAGAAGTTTATAACCAAGTTCGACGAAGCCATGGATGATGATTTTAATACGGCTGATGCCATTTCTGCTATTTTTGAATTGATTAAGTTTGCAAATACTAACGGAGACGGGAAAAAATCCAAAGAGTTCTTGCAGGCTCTGTTGGATGAAGTAAAGATGCTTTGCGACATCTGCGGACTGGAAGTGGACAAAAAGGAAGAACTTTTAGACGGCGATATTGAAGCGTTGATTGAGGAACGTACTGCAGCGAGAAAGGCAAAGAATTTTGCCAGAGCTGATGAAATCCGTGATGAATTATTGAATAAGGGCATCATTCTCGAAGATACCCGTGAGGGCGTAAAATGGAAAAGAGCTTAAGCTTTCTTGAAAAAATAAAAGAAACCTTTGCCTGTGAGGAGATAGATGTCAAAACCTATTCTCCTCTCGCCCTTGCTTTTATGGGGGACTGCATTTTTGAAATTATTATCAGGACAGTTGTGGTGGAGCGGGGCAACCGCGGGGCAAACGGTTTACATAAAACAAAGAGCGCTGTTGTGAACGCAAAGGTGCAGGCCGTCATGGCAGAGGCGCTTTTACCGGAGCTTACGGAGGAGGAACTTGCCTGTTATAAAAGGGGCAGAAACGCCAAATCCCATACTATGGCGAAAAACGCTTCCGTAGGAGAATACAGGAAGGCCACGGGGCTGGAGACTCTTTACGGATATCTGTATCTTCAGGACAAAGAGGACAGGCTTTTGGAATTGACAAAGCTGGGATTGGAAAGAGTTAACATAAGTATTTAGCGTGTGAATCAAAATACAAATAAAAGGAGAAGATATGGCATACGAAGAATTGATGATAGAAGGAAGAAATGCAGTGATCGAAGCCTTCCGTTCGGGTAAGACCATTGATAAGGTGTATATTTTGGACGGCTGTCAGGACGGTCCCATGGTAACAATCCGGCGGGAAGCCAAAAAGCACGATACGATCATAAAATATGTGGACAAGGAGCGCCTTGACCAGATGTCGCAGACCGGAAAACACCAGGGTGTGATTGCTTCGGCGGCAGCTTATTCCTATGCGGAAGTGGAAGACATTTTAAAAAGGGCGAAAGAAAAAAATGAAGAGCCCTTTATTTTTATTCTGGATGGCATTGAGGACCCGCATAATCTTGGGGCGATTATCCGTACGGCCAATCAGGCAGGGGCCCATGGTGTGATCGTTCCCAAAAACAGAGCGGTAGGGCTGACTGCCACTGTGGCAAGGACATCGGCAGGAGCGTTAAATTATACCCCGGTTGCCAAGGTTACGAATATTGCGAAAACCATTGAAGAGCTGAAAAAGGAAGGCCTGTGGTTTGTTTGTGCCTCCATGGACGGCACGAGGATGTATGATTTGAATTTAAAAGGTGCAATCGGTCTGGTAATCGGCAATGAGGGAGAAGGGGTCAGCAGGCTGGTAAAGGAAAAGTGCGATATGACGGCGGCCATTCCCATGAAAGGAGATATTGATTCCTTAAACGCGTCTGTGGCGGCGGGAGTTCTGGCCTATGAAATTGTAAGGCAGAGAGGATGATTTCCCGGTTTTTACCTTTTAAATGAGAGGATTGACGGATATGAGACAGTACAATGATTTTACGGATGAGGAACTGGTTATCCGCGCCAGAGACGGGGAAGAGGAAATTACGGAATATCTGATGGATAAGTACAAAAATCTGGTTCGCAGTAAAGCCTCCACCATGTTTATACTGGGAGCTGACAGGGAGGATTTGATTCAGGAAGGCATGATCGGGCTGTTTAAAGCGGTGCGTGATTATGACAGCGGCAGAGACGCCAGTTTTTATACTTTTGCGGAGCTTTGTATTTCCAGACAGATGTATACGGCGCTGCAGGCCTCGGGCAGAAAAAAGCACAGTCCTTTAAATACCTATGTCTCCATTTATCAGGGGCATGATGAGGAAGAAGGCGTGGGATTGATCGATGCGCTGGAAAATCATAAAGAGCGCAATCCTGAGGAGATTCTTATAGATAAGGAAAATGTGGCGGCGATTGAAAAAATCATAGACAATGATTTAAGCGCCTTTGAAAAGCAGGTATTGGAATTGTCCATGACAGGAATGGGTTACGTGGAAATCGCGAAGCTTTTGGGGAAGGATGGCAAATCCACGGAATCGGATTTTTTTTTGTCTAGGCAGAAAATGGTACTTGTGATATACTGAGCATAACTGAAATGAATACGAAAATCCGAAATGCAACAGTTCGGAGGGCGGGTTCATGACATAGATATGAATGATTGTAGGGGAAAAGCTATGGAAAAAGAAAACAAAATGAAAAATGAAATTTATAAGGAGTTGAAGGTTTCTTTTCAGTCTATAGAACAGCAGATCAAAGAAAGAAAAGAATATAAAGATCAGCTGAAGTTTAAAATTGATTTATATAATAAGTGTCTGGATGACCATTTGCTGGAAAAGGGAAGCAAATTGATCAGAGAGCATTTGGAGGATACCAAAAAGGAAGTAAAAGATGTGGATAAGCAGATTGAAGAATTGAAACTGGAAAAGGATGCTTATCGTATTGAGCTGGAAGTTTTTGAAGCTGAATTCAGAGAGTAGTTGACAAACTAAATATGCCGTGCTACAATAGTCGTCGGTGGTTAGTTCAGGCTGTTATAGCTCAGGTGGTAGAGCGTCGCATTGGTAGTGCGGAGGTCACGGGTCCGAGTCCCGTTAACAGCTTATGAAAAGTCTGGGAAATCCTGGGCTTTTTATTTTTGCGTTCGATCCCGTGTCCTATGGCTTCAAAATCGCTGTCAGTGTCCAAGTACAAAACGGTTATTGAAAATTTGATTGATTTGTTTGATAAACCTCCGCTCTTGTGGTAAAATTATGCTAGTTTTAAACTGTTTATTTGCGGGGGAGTATTGGGTGACAAACGAAAAGATGAAAAGAATGGCAATCAGGGTAAACGGCATTTTGTCAAAGACCGTTTTTCTGTTTTTGCTGCTAATACCTGTTATATGGATTTTGCGGGGGCTGGAAATTTATATCGGGTCCATGGAGGATTTGATTTTTGTTTCTATTTTTGTTCTTGTTTTAAGCGTTGTTCCAGGTGTTTTTAATAAGCTGGTTTACAATGAAGAATTGATTGCGGTTGTGATATTGTCTTCCATGGAAATTCTGCTGATGTTAATCTCCATGAACCGCTTTGCGGAGTTGTCCGTCATTTATGTGGCGGTTCCGATTATCAGCCTCTTATACTGTAACCAGAAAATAACCCAGAGAGCATGTATTGTTGGTTATCTGGGTATGGTCATCATATGCATTTACCGGACTACATTTCTTATGGAGTGTAAAACGATTCTTTACTGTAAGGAAAACATTTACCTGACAGTGTTAAAATTTACTCTGGAATTTCTTTTTATTACAATTATTGTAAATTATGCCGCCGGCTTTTTTGAAAGCTGGCTTTTGGACAGTGGGGAAGGGATATTAAGTGACGGCGATGCCGTTTTACCCTATGGGGCGGATGCAAAGGGAGCGGTTAAGGAACAGCAGCTAAATGAATCCGTCTATGATGTTCAGAGCTTATTTAGCGGCATAGAAAGGGACATGCTGGCAATTGTAAAAGGTAAGGACAAAAAATTTGAACTGGAGATGGACAATCATCTGCCGGTAAAGCTGTTTGGGGATAAGGAAGAAATCAGGCAGGCGGTATCCGGAATCTGTTCGGATCTGCTGATGTATCGTAAAGAAGCCTCTGTCAGGCTCTATGTAACCTATGACAGCGGAATCGTTCCCAAAAGAAAGCAGGGCATTACCCTGATCATCCGTATCAGCGGTTATACGGATATTACTGCCATAACCGCAAACAGAAAAGCTTTAGGATATTATTTAAGCCAGCGGATAATTGAAAAATTAAAAGGAAGCTTTGAGGATTTATCCAATTCTGAAGAAGCCGTTTTCAGAATCTGTCTTTTGCAAAGGGTGGAAGATGAGAGAACCATTGAAAAGAGAAAGGCTCAGCAGTTAGCCGAAATAAGCCGGTTAAAGGGCGATTCCGCCAACTGGAACAAAAAATCAATGTTCAGAAAGCAGATTAAGGTGTTAGTGGTGGATGATAATAAAGAGGTCTGCAAGCTGATGGATGCCATTTTAAATTCCATGGGAGCTTATGCGGATTGCACCGATACAGGAGCAAAGGCAATTAAAATGTTGGAGAATAAGGATTATCAGATGGTGTTTATTGACCAGATGATGCCGGAAAAAAGCGGCATTGAAACTGTCAAGGAACTGCGTTATCTGGAGGATGAGTATTACCAAAAGCTGCCGATTGTGCTGATGACGGTCAATACAAGGGAGGACGCAAAGAAGGAATATCTGGAGCTGGGATTTTCCGATTGTATTGCAAAGCCTGTTGAGGAAAATGAGGTAAAAGAAAAAACCCGCAAATGGATCAAGGATGACTATCCCTTGACCTATGCGGAATATATTAAGATGCAGGAGCAGGAAAATGAAATATAGATTTCCCAATTTGCGAAGCAGAATAAAAATTTATAACGGGGCAGAGGCTTTTCTTGCTGCCCTTTTTAGTTTGACGGCGACGGCCTTTACCATATGGTTGGTAAAGCCGTTTTTCTATGACAGGGCGCCCGTTTACGGGGAACTGGCAGCGGGAGGCACTATATGGAACGGATATTATAAACAGGGGGATATGTATGTGTTTTATCTGTTGCTTCTTTTGATTCCGCTGTTTGCGGGCTTGTTCCTTTTTGTTCTGCATACGGTAAAATCCCCGGCGGCATTAAAGAAAGATATGGGGGAAGGCAGCAGAAATACGGAAGACAGTGAGAAAAACAGCAGGAAATACCGTCAGCATCAGGCTTTGCCAGTATTCGTAAAATGTTTTGCCCTTCTTTTTCTATGTATGGCATCCCTTACGGCGCTGCAAAATACGGCGGCAGTCTTTTTGCCGGGGCATGGACAGGAGCTGCAACGGAAAGTATTCATGATAACGGTCCTTTTTGTGGCGGTAGTACTTGGCATGATATTTAAGGACCTGATAAAGAAAAAAGATATTGCTGTTCTGACCGGGGAAATTTTAAGATTCTTACAATTGTTTCCTGCCTTTGGATTGCTGGGATATTACCGGTTTTTTTATGAATACCAGGGAGCGCAGGATAGGATACAGCTTTATTATTCTGCCAAATGGAAGCTGTTTTGTCTTGTGGTTTTTTTAGGATTTTTTCTTTGCCAGCTGATACAGATCCGAAAGAAGAAGCCCGGCATTTATTTGTCGACTTTAATGCTTGTGGCCATAAACAGCGTTGCGGCCACTCCGGAAGGGATATTAAGCGTGGATTTTTTTCACAACGGGGAAATGGCGTTTCCTATGCAGCAGCTTGTATCCTTTGGGAAAGTACCCTATTTTGATATTGACCCCATACATGGCTTCTGTGATTTTTTTTACAGCCTTATGAATGTGGTTTTCTTTGACGGCACCTATATGTCCCAGAGTGCGGCTATTATGGCGGCAGAGCTTTTTATGGCGGCTTTTCTGGCATTGGTCATGGGAAAATGCATTGGCAACAGATATGCCTCTTTGATAACGGTCTGCCTGCTTATGCCTTATTTGGTACAAAAGGCAGGCGTGCGCTATCTGGTGTTCTTTGCGGCCTTTTTCATCCTTTTTAACCGTGAGATAAGGAAAGATGGCCGGAGGTTTTTGTGGTGGTGGGTTATACTTTGTATATTGGGCATTTCCTGGAATGTTTCCATAGGAAGCGCTATGGCGGTGGCGTTTTTGCCGGAGGTTATTTACCGGCTGATAAAGAATATTATTCCGAAGCTTAAGAATATGAAAGCATGGAGTTCTATGGAAAAAAAGAGGTTTGGCATTTCCTACGGCGTTTTGGTTCTTGTGGGAATCTCTTATATACCCTTATTTTTGCAGATTCTGCGCTTTCTGGGAGAAAATGCTGGGACAACTCTTTATGTGAATGGAACGCCTGTATTTGGAGAGGATTTTCATTTTATAAGGACTTTCGGAATTTCCGTGCCCTATTTATGGGCGCTCATTTATGCTTTGAAGGGAAGCAGGCGGGGGAAGTCCGCATTTATCAGTATGTTTTCTTGCCTGGCAGTAATCGGCAATTATGCCTGTGTCCGGTACGATGAAGGGGCGAGGCTTGCTGTTCTGGCGGTATTTTTTGGAATGCTGTTTATTTTGACGGTAACGGACAATCGCGTTTTAAATAATAAAGATGCTTGGATGCGAAAGTATGAAAGGTATTTGCAATGGGGGGGCTCTGCCTTATGCTGCATTCTTATTTTTTATCTGGCATGGGATTATTTGCCGGGAAATAACGGAAATACCATGTTTCCCCAAATAGTGGAAGAGGAACTGGAAATTACCATCATGGATGAAAAAACAAAGGATCCTGTAGTATATGTTTCCGGAGACAGCGTGGGAATGCCCGCTCTTGGTACGGGTTTTATACAGGGAAGTACCTTAAACAGTCTGAAAAATATCCTGACAGTTCTGGAAACGGAAGAGAACGGGCAGGGGTATGTGGATTTGACCAACAGGATATCCCATTATGTTATATTTAATAAGGAAAGTATTCTTCCCTATACCTCTGCCTATAACATCAGCAACAAAAAAATGCAGGAAAAAGCAATTGCTTCCATCAATGAGGAACGACCGGAAACGATACTGATTGCGCCGTTGATCCAGTTTGATTTAGCTCCTTTCAGCATAAGGAGTATGGAGTTTTATACGGCATTGATAAAAATGGGGTATCGGCCGTATGTTTATGAAGATGTAGTCTATTTAAAAGACGGCGAAGCGCTGCTTTTAGGGGCGGCAGACGGGAAAAGAAGCCTGGGGCTCATTTGCCATAAAGAATATCTGGGAATGCTGCCTTTTATCTGGGGAAACTCCATGGCTGCGGATGAAAATCAGTTCAATCTGGAAAGAATAGAGCTTACTTATGAGTGCATAAGAGAAGAAAACGAGACTGCATTGAGGGTGGAAACGGATTCCATGAATGGAATGGACATTTCTTATATTGCCCTGAAAATAAAAGAGGACGGGATAAAAAAGAAGCAGTGGGAATTTTCCTTTTACAGTGAAACGGATAATGAAGTTCACAGCTTCGGAATTCTATCGGGTATGGATAAAGCAGAGGAAATTGTAACTTATCTGATTCCCGTGGGATCTTCTCCCTTCTGGCAGTTTTCCGGAATAGACGGTTTTTGGCTTGATGGAGTAGCAGAACTGGAGGCGGTTGAATTTTATCGGTAATAAAAATAAGCTCGGAAAGGTATAACATCTTTCCGGGCTTATTAGATTGTTTTTTTAGATTATTGTGCACCTGTGTCCTGGGGAGGAGTTTCCGCAGGCGTTTCCGGTACCGGTGGCGGCTCAGGGGTCTGAGGCTGGGGTTGGGGCTGAGGCTGGGGCTGAGGCTGGGGTTGCTGGGCGGCATTTTGCTGTTGTAATTGTTGTAGAGCCTGTGCGTCTGTGATCATTGCGCCGGGATTGTTGATGTAATAATCCGGTGTATGGGGACAGACGCTGGCAGCAGAGGTGCCGTCATCATTCAGAGGAAGAGTCAGGACGCCGGGTGCTTTGTAAGGACAGGTGTCACAGGCGGGAAGTCCCGTAATCACACATACATTGCCCTGATAGTGAACATCGCAATATTCCGTAGGAACTGTTCCTTCGGCAAAATATTCCGTAACCACGCTCTGGTGGGCGTCGCACAGGCCGGCAATGGGAAGCTTGCCTGACTGACTGCAAACAGAAGCGGTTACAATGCCGTTTGGCCGGTTAAAGGATTCCTTGGGCAGTTCTTCGTGAATTCTGCTCATAACAGCCCGCCATAAGGTTTTGGAAAGATTCCGTTCGCCGTTACTTTTGTCAAGGATGGCATTGTTATCATAGCCGGTCCAGGTAGTTGCCGTATAATAAGGGGTATAACCGGAGAACCATACATCCCTGTAGGAGGTAGTAGTACCTGTCTTGCCGGCAATGGCCATCTGCGGGTCGAAGTTGACAGAGCCGCCGGTACCTTTCGTTACAACATCTACCATGGCGTCCGTTAAAAGGAAAGCGGTGGTTTCTTTAATAACACGTCTTGTTTCAGGCTGAGTGCGGTCCAGTAATACATTGCCGTCGTGATCCAGAATTTTGGAATACAGTGCGGGCTCAATATAAGTTCCGTCGTTAGCGATTGTAGCATAGGCGGCATTTAATTCCATGTTGGTAACGCCGTCTGTAATACCGCCCAGAGCAAGGGATTGCTGGATATCGCTGTAGATTTCGGTTTCTCCTGCAGAATTGGTTACTTCCTTCCTTTCCACAAGGGTGGTAAAACCGAAATTGGTCAGATAATCAAAGCCTAACTGTGGCGTGATTCTGGTTAAAAACTTAACTGTTACGATATTTAAGGACTGCTCAATACCGTAACGGACAGAGCAGTTTATATTTTTGTAGCCTGTGTACCAGTTGTTGACCGGGGTGCCGTCAGCATAGTTGTAGGGGCCGTCATATTCCACGGAAGCTAAGGTAAGGCCTGCGCTGTCCAAAGCAGGAGCGTAGGTCGATACAATTTTGAAGGTAGAGCCGGGCTGCCTGGTGGCGTTAGTGGCACGATTTAAGGTACGGCTGGCTGATTTGGTACCCCTGCCGCCTACCATGGCAACTATATAACCGGTATGCTGGTCTTCTACCGTAATGGAGACCTGAGGCTGCGGAGTAAGGGTGACGGTTTCGGCATATACCTCGTCGCCGGATGACATAACAACGGATTTGTATTCTTCAATATCCGCATATGCATCGTCCTGGGAATTGTAGAGCAGGTCATATTTGGCATTGCTCTGCAAAAAGTAGTTCTTTAACATTTCCGTACTGTAATTGACATATTCATCTCCGGAGGTCAAAACGGTCAATTCGTAATGGAGATACCATTTCACATTGGAGGGATAGTTCTCTTCGTTTTGATAAACCTCGTCGCAGATTGCCTGGATTGACGGATCCTGAGTAGCATATATCTGAAGTCCGCCGCTATATACCAGATTGTATGCCTGGGTTTCGTTATAGCCGGCGGCAATTAAATCCGCAATGACCTGATCGATCAAGGCATCCACAAAGTAGGAATTGACGGAATCCTTGTCGATGGATTCGTTTACGATTTTGATGCGGGAATATACGTCGTCAGCCAGGGCGGCCTCATATTCTGCCTGAGTGATATAGCCCTGATCTAACATATTGCTGAGTACCTTATTGCGCCTTTCCACATTATTTTCCGGATGGGAAATGGGATTGAGCTTGGTGGGATTCTTGGTAATGGCGGCAATGACCGCGCATTCCGACAGATTCAGCTCCGAAACAGGCTTGTTAAAGTAACGCATGGAAGCGGCCTGAACGCCCAGTGTATTCTGCCCTAAGTTGATGGAATTCATATATAATTCCAGAATATCTTCCTTGGACATTCTTTTCTCCAGCTCAAGAGCCAGATATTGCTCCTGAAATTTTCTTTTGAATTTGTTAACCAGGTTGGTCTCGGTTACCCAGTCGTCGAATACATTATTCTTCAAAAGCTGCTGGGTAATGGTAGAAGCGCCCTCGGAAAAGTGGAATTTGTTTTTGACGCCTATTACGGCGGCTCTGGCAATACCCTTGATATCAATTCCGTTGTGGTTATAAAAACGTTCATCCTCAATGGCTACGAAAGCGTTGGCAAGATCCTGGGGAATGTTATCCATGCCCACATAGCTCCTGTTGGAATTGGTGGATACCAGTTTGGTAATTTGTTTGCCGTCTGCATCGTACACAATGGTGGCGTAACCGGTAGGCGTGACATTTAAAGTGGAAATATCCGGCGCAGATGCCAGAATACCCTTGAACATACCGATACCCATGCAGCCGCCGATAATTGCAATACCGAGACAACATATTAAAAATGCTTTTAAGAAAGTCAGCAGAACCATTTTACCGAATTTAGTGGATTTGGAATTCAGCTGCTGCTGTTTCTTACGAATGCCTTTTTTGCTGTAATTCATAGATAAAAGCCTCCTAATCTATGTAATTATACCAAAATATGGGATTAAAATAAAGTAGTTTGTTCTATATATAGGATTGTTCACAATTGTATACACTTTTATTCCAACTTATGTTAAGATACAATAGGAATGAAAACTGGAAAAGAAAAGAGGTGATGATATATGTCAGACATAGACAAGTCTGTGTACCGTGGCGGTACGGGAGAAGTGATTGAAAAAAAATCACGGTTTATTGCCACGGTTGCAGCGGTATCAACAAAGGAGGAGGCGGAGGAGTTTATTGCTTCCTGCAAAAAGAAATATTGGGACGCCAGACATAATTGTTCTGCATATATTATTGCCGGAGCAGTGGATATTCTGCATTCATCTGATGACGGCGAGCCTTCGGGAACGGCGGGAAAGCCTATGCTGGAAGTGCTTACAAAGGAAGGCATCAGAAATGTATGCGTTGTGGTAACAAGATATTTTGGCGGAACCTTATTGGGAACAGGCGGTCTGGTAAGAGCCTATCAGGCTGCGGTAAAGGAAGGAATTAAAAATTGCATTCTTTTAGAAAAGCAGGCAGGTATAAAGGCGGAAATTATCACAGATTATAATGATGCGGGTAAGCTGCAGCATTTTTTCGTATCCAACCGGGTTGTTGTGCTCCATAGTGAATATGGACAGAATGTAGTTATGGAAATCTTGATTCCACTGGAAAAGAAGAACAGTGTGGAAGAAAAAATAGTTGACATAACATGTGGAAAAACAGGTTTGGAGTCTGTGGAAGAGGTGTTCTATGCCCCTGTTGAAGGAGAGGTCAAAATATGGAGAACAGAATTGAAGAAGGATTAGAGGTATTAAAAGAATACCTGGATAAAAAGCAGTATGTAAAAATGCGGGAGTGGATGTCGGAGCTGAATGACGCCGATATCGCCATTATGATAGAAGAACTGGAAGAGGAGGAAATGCTAAAGGTATTCCGGATTCTGCCAAAGGATATGGCGGCGGATATTTTTTCCTATCTTCCGATCGAAGTGGAACAGTATATTATCACATCCCTTTCCGAAAGGGAAGCGGCAAAGATCATCGATAACCTGATGGCGGACGATGCGGCGGATTTTCTGGAGGAAATGCCTGCCAATGTTGTAAAAAAGCTGCTTATCAATGCAAGCCCGGAGACCCGGAGGGATATCAATCATTTGCTGCGTTACCCGGAGGATTCTGCGGGAAGCATTATGACGGTGGAATTTGTGGACTTAAAGGAAGGGCAGACCGTTACCCAGGCAATTGAACGCATCCGGAAGCTGGGTGTGGATTCGGAGACCATCAACATTTGTTATGTGCTGGATAATCAACGGAAGCTAAAGGGAACCATCGCTCTTCGTTATCTTTTGCTTACCAATCCGGATAACAAAATCGGGGATATCATGCATGAAAATGTCATCAGCATCCATACCCTGATGGACCAGGAAGAGGTTGCCAGACAGTTTCAGAAGTACGATTTTACCGCCATGCCTGTAGTGGATAATGAAGACAGGCTGGTAGGAATTATTACAGTCGATGACGTTGTGGATATTCTCCAGGAAGAGGCAACGGAGGATATTGAAAAGATGGCGGCTATCGTGCCCAGCGATAAGCCTTATATGAAAACAAGTGTTATTGAAATTTGGAAAAAAAGGATTCCATGGCTTTTGTTTTTAATGATTTCGGCAACCTTTACGGGGAAGATCATTGCTTCTTTTGAAGATGCTTTAAGCGTTTATGTGGTGCTGACCACCTTTATCCCCATGCTGATGGATACGGGGGGAAATGCGGGCGGTCAGGCAAGCGTAACCGTTATCCGCGGACTTTCTTTAAGGGAGATCGAGTTTTCGGATTACCTGAAGGTGCTCTGGAAAGAGATGAGAGTGGCTGTTCTGTGCGGCATTACATTGGCGGCGGCTAATTTTCTCAAGCTGATGCTTATTGACAGAGTAAGCCTGATGGTATCGGCAGTGGTATGCCTGACGCTGTTCATAGCGGTATTTTTGGCTAAGGTCGTGGGCAGTATGCTTCCTATGGCGGCTAAAAAGCTGGGCTTTGATCCGGCAGTTATGGCCAGCCCCTTTATTACCACCATCGTGGATGCGCTTTCTTTGCTGGTTTATTTCCGGATTGCGACTCTGTTACTTGGAATATAGGTTGACATAAAGTGGAAAAAGTGATCAGAAATGTTGGTTGACATAAAACAAAAACGGCAGAGTGAAAATTTTAAATGCAATATATAAAACAGTTTCACTATGTATGAAAAAAGGATAAATAATATCAGAAACGAGGTTAAAGAGATCAAATGAAACCAGTAAATCCAAATGCCACAAAAGAGGCCAAAAACTTATTAAATTATCTTTATGAGGTTGCAGGAAAAGGAATTATTACAGGGCAGCATACCCAGACCAATCCTATGGAAGAGATTTCTTACATCAGGGAAAAAACCGGCTATGTGCCTAAGCTTCAGGGCTTTGAACTGCTGGCGTATTCTCCCAATATCAATTACGAAGACGCTTCAAAGGAGTGCCTCACAGAAGTAGAGGAAAATAAAGAAACAGTGGAGACAGCCATAAAATGGGCAAAGGAAACAAAGGGAATCGTAACCATATGCTTTCACTGGTTTTCGCCTATAGGGGGAAGAGATAAATCCTTCTATGCAAGGAACACGGATTTTGACGCAACAAAGGTGCTTATAGAAGGAACGCCTGAAAGAGAAGCCTTTTATGCCGATATGGATGTGATTGCCGGGGAACTGAAAAAATTTCAGAACGAAAGCGTTCCGGTTTTGTTCAGACCTTTTCATGAGGCGGAAGGCGACTGGTTCTGGTGGGGGGCAAAAGGAGATGCCACGGGAAGAGAATTGTATAAATTGATGTTTGAATATTATGTAAATCAAAAACATTTGGATAATCTGCTCTGGGTATGGAATTCCCCTGAGGCAGAAGGGTATCCCGGAGATGAATATGTGGATGTGATTTCCAGAGATATTTATTTGACGGAAAAGAAGGCTACGGACTATAAGGAGGAGTATGAGGAAATAATTGCCAACACCACAAATCAAAAAGTGGCGGCGCTGGCTGAAGTGGGTTATATTCCCGACGTTGACATGTTAAAGAAGAGCAGGATTCCCTGGGCGTATTATATGTCATGGTCCAAAGAATTCTGTATCGGCGAACAGTATAATACCGTGGCGGAAACAAAAAAGATGTATGAAAGCGATTACGCCATTAAACTGGAGCAATAATTCTGGTAGAAGCTTTGGGAAGAAGCGGCCCGGGGAGGAACCTTAGGTAATCAAAAAAGAAAATCTGTTCATAAACAGAGGGGCAAAAGGAGTTTAAGATTATTAGGCTAAGAAAAGCGGATGATAGTCCTTTATGATATGGGACCTCATCCGCTTTTTATTGGCTATCCTTTTTTAAATGACGCCCGTTTTCTTAATGTGGGGTCCAAAATTTTCTTTCTGATACGCAGACTTTCCGGCGTTACCTCTAACAGCTCGTCGGTGTCGATAAACTCCAGAGCCTGTTCCAGACTTAAAACCTTGGGAGGCGTCAGCTTTAAAGCGTCGTCAGCGCTGGAAGAGCGGGTATTGGTCAGATGCTTTGTTTTACACACGTTGATTTCAATATCCTCCGCCTTACCGGTCTCCCCGATTACCATGCCCGCATAAACCTTTTCTCCGGGGGTAATGAATAAGGTTCCCCGTTCCTGGGCGCTAAATAACCCATAAGTAACGGCTTCTCCGGATTCAAAAGCGATTAAAGAACCGTTGCTCCGGTAGTTTAAATCCCCCTTGTAAGGGCCGTAGCCGTTAAAAATCGTATTTAATATCCCGTTTCCTTTGGTATCTGTCATAAATTCCCCGCGATAGCCGATCAGGCCCCGGGAGGGAATGGAAAATTCCAGTCTTGTATAGCCGCCGGAGCCGGTGCCCATACTCTGCAGTTCCCCTTTTCTGGCGGAAAGCTTTTGGATGACCGCGCCGGAAAATTCATCGGGGACATCAATATAAGCTAATTCCATAGGCTCGGTTTTTTTGCCGTTTTCATCGGTCTTATACAAAACCTCAGCCTTGGAAACCGCAAATTCAAAGCCTTCCCGGCGCATATTTTCAATAAGGACGGAAAGGTGTAATTCGCCCCTTCCCGAAACCTTGTAGGAATCGGTATTTTCCGTTTCTTCCACCCGAAGGGAGACGTCCGTGTTTAATTCCTTAAAAAGCCTGTCCCTCAAATGACGGGAGGTAACATATTTTCCTTCCGTGCCCGCAAGGGGAGAGTCGTTGACTATAAAGTGCATGGCTATGGTGGGCTCCGATATTTTCTGGAAGGGAATGGGCCTTACGTCTTCGGGAGAACAGAGGGTATCTCCGATATGGATATCGGAAATGCCGGAAATTGCCACGATGGAACCGATGCCGGCTTCTTTTACCTCAACCCGGTTTAAGCCGTCGAATTCATATAGTTTTGAAACCTTGACCTTCCGCATTTTATCGGGCTCATGATGGTTGACCATGACCACATCCTGATTTACCTTAATGGTTCCGTTGTCCACCTTTCCCACGCCGATGCGGCCCACATATTCATTGTAATCAATGGTGCTGACCAGTACCTGGGTGCCTGCCTCGGGATCTCCTTCGGGAGCGGGAATATAATCCAATATGGTATCAAACAGGGGAACCATATCCGCACCGGGAGTATTTATGTCCATGCTGGCAGTGCCGGTTCTGGCGGAAGCGAATACAAAGGGGCAGTCTAACTGGCTTTCATCGGCTTCAAGATCTATAAACAATTCCAGCACTTCGTCCACAACCTCGGCGCATCTTGCTTCGGGACGGTCGATTTTGTTGACGCAGACAATAACCGGAAGATTTAGCTCTAAAGCCTTCCGCAGTACAAATTTGGTCTGGGGCATGGCTCCTTCAAAAGCGTCCACCACCAGAATCACGCCGTTTACCATCTTTAAAACGCGTTCTACCTCGCCGCCGAAATCCGCATGGCCGGGAGTGTCGATAATATTGATCTTGGTATCCTTGTAGGTAATGGCGGTATTTTTGGAAAGGATGGTAATGCCGCGCTCCCTTTCAATATCGTTGGAATCCATAACGCGCTCGGCGACCTCCTGGTTTTCCCGAAAAACGCCGCTCTGCTTTAACAATTCGTCCACCAGAGTGGTCTTGCCGTGGTCTACATGGGCGATAATCGCCACGTTTCTCACATCTTCTCTTTTTGTTTTCATAATAACTCTCCTCCATGGGTCAAGGGGATAAACCTTAAAGGACTAACGGCCTGTGACAGGCATGTCTCGCTGACCCTCAAATATATACTTTCTCCAAAAAGGATGAAAATAACACAACAAACGCTAATAGTCTAACACAAATTCGGCAAAAATCAAGCAAATATCAGCCTGTTATACCGAAATAAAAATAAATTCCCGTGAATTGTCGATGAGTTTTTTACATATTTTGGGAAAAATGCAATATGATAGTATTACATGACAGGAAAAAATTCTTTGTGCTAAGAAGGGAGAACAAAAATTATGGATAAGATGAATGAAAACAACAAAGTAACAGTCATGGGAGAAATCGTTTCGGAATTTTCTTTCAGCCACGAAATTTATGGGGAAGGTTTTTATATGGTGGACATTCTTGTGCCCAGATTATCGGAAAGCGCCGATCTGATTCCTCTTATGGTATCGGAAAGGCTTTTGGATGTGAAAGCGGACTACCGCGGCATGAACGCAAAAGTATCGGGACAGTTCCGTTCCTATAACCGCCATGAGGAAAGAAAAAACAAGCTGGTACTGTCTGTGTTTGTCAGGGACTGGGAGTTTATCGACGAAGTGGAGCGCAGCGAAATGACCAACCATATTGAACTGGACGGCTATATCTGCAAGGAGCCGGTTTACCGCAAAACGCCTTTGGGAAGGGAAATTGCGGATATTCTTCTGGCAGTAAACCGCCCTTACGGAAAGAGCGACTACATACCGTGCATCAGCTGGGGAAGAAACGCCAGATACGCCAATGAATTCGAGGTGGGAAGCCGCTGCAGGGTCATCGGAAGAATCCAGAGCAGGGAATACATGAAAAAGCTGTCTGAGGAGCAGGTGGAAAAAAGAGTTGCCTATGAGGTTTCCGTCAGCAAACTGGAGGTACCCGTGGAGGAAGTTGTCTAAATATTGCCAGAAGTGGAAAAATATGCTATGATACATCAATCTGAACAAAATTTAATTATATTTTAGCAGGTGAATGATGGAAAAAGGACAAATTCATATTTATACCGGAGATGGTCATGGCAAAACTCCGGCCGCGTTAGGAGAAGCCCTTTATGCGGCGGCGGAAGGAAAACAGGTAATTGTAATCCAGTTTATGAAAGGCAGAGGACTTTCGGAAAATGAATTTACAAGAAGGCTGGAACCGGAAATAAAGTTTTTCTGTTTTGAAAAAACAGATACGGAATATGCTGATTTAACCAGCAGGCAGCAGGAAGAAGAGACAATGAACATCCGCAACGGCATTAATTTTGCCAAAAAGGTCCTGTCAACGGGCGGTTGTGAGCTGCTGATCCTGGATGAAGTGCTGGGGCTTTTAGATGTGGGGATCATTACCCTGGAGGATTTGAAAAATCTGTTAGAGGCAAAGGATGAGGAAACGACGATTATTATGACGGGCATTCAATTGAAGGACGAGGTTATATCCTTGGCGGATGAGATTTCAAAAATTGAGTCAATGCCTATTGCATAATCGAAGGAAGCGTGTTATTCTTTGTCTAGAAGATGCGAAAAAGCGCATCAGATTTTATATATTGTAAGATAGAGGTCGCGTATTTTATCAGTAGCCGTCCGGATGTCAAGGAGCAGAGGAAGGGCGGTAAAAGGAAAAGACGCCGAAAGAAAATACTACCTGAAGGTGTTTTCTTGGGCATGCAGTTAAGAGCTGTATGACTGTCATCAATTAAGATGGGGAGCTATCGGAAAAGGATTACTAAGCCGTTCTCTTCTGGACGGCTTTTATTGTGTTACCGCAATGCAGACCCATAGGAATAGGAGGAAAAAGATATGTCAATTTTTAAAGGAGCAGGAGTTGCGATTGTCACACCCTTTCATGAAGACGGAAGTGTAAATTATGAGGCTTTTGGAAAGCAGATTGAGCGCCAGATTGCGGGAAAAACCGACGCTGTCATCGTATGCGGTACCACAGGCGAAGCGTCCACGCTCTCCCATGAGGAGCATCTGGATGTGATCCGCTATTGTGTGGAAAAGGTAAATAAAAGAATTCCCGTTATTGCAGGAACCGGTTCTAATTGTACGGAAACGGCCATCTACTTGTCCAAGGAGGCGGAGAAGGCAGGCGCTGACGGATTACTGTTAGTAACGCCTTATTACAATAAATGTACCCAGAAAGGGCTGCTTGAGCACTTTAGGATGATTGCGGAAAGCGTCAGTATTCCCATTATTTTATATAACATTCCCGGAAGGACCGGCGGCGTGCTCATTGCGCCTGAAACAATCTGTACCCTTTGCAGGGAAGTAAAAAATATTGTGGGCGTAAAGGACGCGACAGGCAATATTTCCGGCGTGGCAAAGCTTTTGCACATGGCGGCAGGGGATGTGGATGTATATTCCGGCAATGACGACCAGATCGTACCCATTCTCTCTTTGGGAGGAAAAGGGGTTATTTCCGTTCTTTCCAATGTTGCGCCTAAACAGACCCATGATATCTGCCAGATGTATTTTGACGGAAATGTGGAGGGCAGCAGGGATTTACAGTTGAAGGCGATTCCGCTTATTGACGGACTGTTTTGCGAAGTAAATCCTATTCCCGTAAAAAAGGCCATGAATCTTATGGGATTAGAGGCCGGCACGCTTCGCCGTCCTTTGACGGAAATGGAAGATGCCCATGCAGAGGTTATGAAAAAGGCCATGGAAGATTTTGGAATTTTGTAGAACGGCCGGAATAAAAAGGGCGGCTGGAAAAGAAAGGATTGGATGATATAAAAATGACAAGAATAATTATGCACGGCTGCAACGGAGTCATGGGACAGATGATATGCAATCTGGCTGCGGCAGATGAAGAAGCGGAAATTGTGGCGGGAATAGATATCAACGAAAAGGAGGGAAATCCTTTTCCGGTATTTACATCTCTGGAAGCCTGCGAGGTAGAAGCGGACGCAGTCATTGATTTTTCCCATTTCAGCTGTGTGGATGGACTTCTGGATTGGTGCAGCGCAAAAAAAATGCCTGTTGTTTTATGTACCACCGGCTTATCGGAGGAGCAGCTTGCAAAGGTAGGGGAAACAGCAAAAATAACAGCTGTTTTAAAATCTGCAAATATGTCTCTGGGCATTAATATGCTGTTAAAGCTTTTAAAGGAGGCCACGGCTGTTTTGACGCCGGCGGGATTTGATGTGGAGGTTGTGGAAAAGCATCACAGAAGAAAGGTGGACGCACCCAGCGGAACGGCGCTGGCATTAGCGGATTCCGTCAATGAGGAATTAGGCGGCGAATATGAATATGTTTATGACAGAACTGAAAGAAGACAGTCGCGCCCCAAAAAGGAAATCGGTATATCCGCAGTCAGAGGCGGTTCCATTGTAGGAGAGCACGATGTGATTTTTGCAGGGGAGGATGAGGTTATTACCTTCAGCCATACCGCATATTCCAGAGCGGTATTCGGAAAAGGTGCCATAGAGGCGGCGAAATTCCTGAAAGGGAAAGAAGCAGGGCTTTATAATATGAGCCATGTAATAGACGGTAAATAATTTATTTATGGAAGCAAAGGTTGGAAGGAAAGCTTTCAACCTTGTGCTTTTTGAGGGACAAGTGGACATGCAGGCGATAGAGTAATCAATCTGTAGGGCATGTCTGCTTAGCATATGGAGGCAGAGTATGGACGAATTGGAATTAAAATATTTGAAAAGTCTGGCAAAGCAGTATCCCACCATCGCTTCGGCAAGTACGGAGATCATTAACTTATCTTCCATTTTGAACCTGCCAAAGGGTACAGAGCATTTTTTGACGGATATCCACGGGGAATACGAGCAGTTTAACCATGTATTAAAAAACGGCTCCGGTTCCGTACGGAAGAAAATAGACGAGGAGTTTGGCAATACCTTAAGCAACAAGGATAAAAAAAGCCTTGCCACCCTGATCTATTATCCAAAAGAAAAGCTGGAGATCGTGTTAAAGGAAGAAGACAATATTGAGGACTGGTATAAAATAACCCTGTACCGCCTTGTGCAGATTACCAAGCATGTTTCATCCAAATATACAAGATCCAAGGTCAGGAAGGCTCTTCCTAAGGATTTTGCCTATATCATAGAAGAACTCATTACGGAAAAGGCAGAGGTCCAGGATAAAGAGGCCTATTATAATGAAATTGTCCATACCATCATCCGCATCGGCAGGGCGCCGGAGTTTATTGTAGCTCTGTGCGAGCTGGTGCAGAGACTGGTTATAGACCACCTTCATATTGTGGGAGATGTTTATGACAGAGGGCCGGGCCCCCATATTATTCTCGATACCTTAAGACATTATCATTCGGTGGACGTGCAGTGGGGCAACCACGATGTGGTCTGGATGGGAGCAGCCAGCGGGCAGCTTGCATGTATTGCCACGGTTATCCGCAACTCCGCCAGATATGGCAATCTTGATACCTTGGAGGAAGGCTACGGCATCAACCTGATTCCCCTTGCAACCTTTGCCATGGAGAAGTACAAGGACGTAAACTGCGACGCTTTTTTCATTAAGTACAATACGAATTACAATACCAAGGATTTAAGCCTTGATATGAAGATGCATAAGGCAATTACCATTATCCAGATGAAGCTGGAAGGCCAGATTATTATGAGAAGGCCGGAATTTGAAATGAACGATAGGCTTTTACTGGACAAGATTGATTACGAAAACCATACTGTCAATATTGAGGGAAAGATTTATCCTATGAGGGATACGGATTTTCCGACGGTGGATCCTAAGGACCCGTATCGGCTGACCAAAGAGGAAGAAGAGGTTATGGAACGGCTCAGACAGGCTTTTACGCGCTGTGACAAGCTACAGAGGGATATTCGTTTCCTGTTTTCCAAGGGAGGCATGTATAAGATATATAATTCCAATCTTTTGTACCATGGCTGCGTTCCCATGGATGAAGAGGGCAATTTTTTAAAGGTTAATCTTTTCGGAAAGGAATATTCGGGAAGGGCCCTTTATGATGCATTGGATAATTATGCCAGAAGGGGTTATTACGGTACAAGGGAGTCGGGAGAGAAGCTTAAGGGTCAGGATATCATCTGGTATATATGGGCAGGTCCCAAATCCCCTGTGTTCGGAAAAGAGAAAATGGCTACCTTTGAACGCTATTTTATAGAGGATAAAGAAACTCATAAAGAAAAGAAAAATGCCTATTACAGGCTGTATGACAGGGATGATATTGTGAACAGAATTTTGGCGGAATTCGGGCTTCCTGCGGACAAATCCCATATTGTCAACGGTCATGTGCCGGTAGAATTAAAAAATGGAGAATCTCCAATAAAATGCGGAGGAAAGCTTTTGGTCATAGACGGCGGTTTCAGTAAGGCATATCAGGGTAAAACCGGAATTGCAGGTTATACGCTGGTTGTCAATTCATACGGCATGCGTCTTGTGTCCCATGAACCTTTTGAATCCGCAGATTTGGCAATCAGGAATGAATCGGATATTTTTTCGGATTCTATCATTGTGGAAACAGCGCTGAGAAGACAGCGGGTTGCGGATACGGATATCGGAGATGAGTTACGGGAATCCATCCATCAGCTGGAGGAGCTTTTAGAGGCCTATAGAGAGGGTATCATTGTGGAAAAAGACGTATAGTCTTCACGCCGATACCCTCTGCTACGGCAAATCAGGTTATTTGTTTGTTAATGTGTTGTCAACACCGTTTGTGACATCGCTTGTGATGTCGCTGACTGCATCGCCGGTATCTTCTAATATGTTTCCGGCTGCATCTCCTGCATCATCCACGGCATCTGTTACGCCGTCTATAACGCCGCCGTCTCCATTACCGTTTTTATTGTTGGTGCCGTTGTTGCCATTGTTTGTCTGGTTACCAGCGGTTTCGTTTCCGGTAGTGGAATTGTTGGCCTGGCTTCCGGTGGTGCCGGCGGTATTGCCGTTTGTGTTTCCGGAAGCATTGTTTTGTGAATTCTGATCGTTGTTAGCTTCAGAATCCTGAGCTAAGTCGGCATTATTACCTGCGTTATCGTTGTTCTTACTGCCACAGCCTGTAAAGCAAAAAAGCATCAGGATGAAAAGGGCAGTAAATAAAAAATATCTCTTTTTCATAATATCATTCTCCTTTCAATGCCTGTGAATACTATCTGCTGTTTTGCAGAAAAATATTCCGGAGAGTGAAAAAAATGCGCTGGTAATTGTTGCATTTTTTGAATTGGAAATAAGGTAAAATGGTAAGCCGGAAAACAAAAAAATGGTTAACATGATTGGAACGGAAAATTTTTGATCAAGTATTCTATATGGAATGAAGGAGTCATCTATGGAATTTCGCCCCTGTATTGATATTCATAACGGAAGAGTAAAACAGATTATAGGCAGTACTTTAACGGATGAAAAGGATTTTGCAAAGGAAAATTTTGTTTCCGAAAAAAATGCCGCCTATTATGCCGGACTTTATAAGGAGCAGCATTTAAAAGGAGGGCATATCATTCTTTTAAACAGCGCAGACAGTCCTTATTTTGAAAAAACAAGAAAAGAGGCTGTTTCGGCTCTCAGAGCCTATCCGGGAGGCATGCAGGTAGGAGGCGGCATACATGCGGAAAACGCCGGGGAATATTTGAATGCGGGAGCATCCCATGTGATCGTAACATCCTATGTGTTTCAAAAGGGAGAAATCAGAAAGGATCGTCTGGAGGCTTTAAAAAAAGCAGTAGGTAAGGAAAGGGTGGTTCTGGATTTAAGCGTCAGAAAATATGAAGACGGTTATTATGTAATGACCGACCGGTGGCAGAAGAAGAGTCATGTTAAGGTAGACATGGAAATGCTTAAGAAATTGTCGGTATATTGCAAAGAATACCTGATTCATGCGGTTGATGTGGAAGGAAAGAACAGCGGAATCGAAAAGCAGCTTGTGGAAATGCTGTCCGGCTTTTATGAACTTCCCGTTACTTATGCAGGCGGGATTCACAGCTATGAGGACTTGGAGTTGATGAAAAAGCTGGGGCAGAACAGAATACATATAACAGTGGGAAGCGCTTTGGATTTATTTGGGGGAGAACTGGAATTTCAAAAGATATGTCAATTATGTAAACTATGAGTAAAGGCAAAAACAACCGGTCAACATATTATGACCGGCTGTTTTTCTTAATCCGTTAACAATTGCTGAGTCAAATCAAATTTCTGTAGAAATTTATATTTAAAAAGGCACATTGAAAAACTGATTAAAGGTTATAATCCATGGATTATAACTTAGTTACGTTGACAGCCTGAGGACCTTTTTCGCCCTGAACTACTTCGAACTCAACAGAAGCGCCTTCCTCTAAGGATTTAAAGCCTTCCATAACTAAGCCTGAGTAGTGAACGAACACGTCGTTGCCCTCTTCATCAGAAATAAAACCGTAACCTTTCTGATTGTTAAACCATTTAACTGTACCTTTGTTCATTGTCAATACCTCCGAAATTAATTTATGCAACAATGAAAGAATAGCATAATAGAGCCAAAAAGTAAAGGAAATAAATAAATATTGATAGAATTATTTTTTATGCTATACTTGATTTTGCAGAAAGAAGTGGTAAAAAATATGAGTGGAGAAGACAGAAGAAAACAGATATTGGAAATATTAAAAAATGAAGATGGACCTTTATCGGGCACGGAACTTGCAAAAAGACTGAATGTAAGCAGACAGGTGGTTGTGCAGGATATTGCCCTGCTACGGGCGGTAAACCGCAGTATTGTCGCTACCAACAAGGGATATCTTTTCTTCCATGAAGGAGGCAGGGGAAAGGTCAGAAGGAGCGTCTGCGTCTGTCATAAGGATGAGGACATTCTGGATGAATTCTATGCGGTAGTGGACTGCGGCGGCAGGATTCTGGATGTGGTAGTGGAGCATGAAATATACGGACAGATTATGGTGGATCTGATTATCAGTAACAGAGAGGATGCGCTTACTTATGTGGAGAAGAGCAGGGATAAAAACACAAAGCCCTTAAATATCCTTACCAACGGGATTCATTATCACACCATAGAAGCGGATAACGAGGAAATTCTTTATAAAATTGAAGACAGATTGAGAAAACTGGGATATCTCATGTAAAGGCGTATATAAGGATGTGATACGCTTTCCTGTTTAAGGGTATGGCTGTAATGGGATATAACATAAATGAGACGATAAATGAGATGACAAGATATGAAGAACCCAGATAAGATATAACACATCAAAATAGACTTGCTTTTTCTGTTGTACTGTGCTATTGTACAGATTGTGCCGAGCGATTGTAAAGACAACTGACAAGACAGTGAGCGCGGCAAACGCCGATAGAATAGATGATTGAAAAACTGTCGGTCTGACGCCGACCGGGACAGAAGACGGTGTCAGGATAAAAGCCGATTGTCGGGACTGTGTGTTCAGGCCGGGTACAAAAGGCGTATCAAACGAAGGGAAGACACAAATGGAAAAAGTAAAGAAGCTACTGAATGAGATTTTTATTGACGGTTTAAGCGGTATGGCTACCGGATTGTTTGCGACATTGATCGTTGGAACCATTATCCAACAGATAGGAAATCTGATTCCCGGCGCAGTGGGAAGCTATTTATTCCTCATAGGAAAAATGGCGGCTGCCGTTACGGGTGCCGGCATCGGCGCCGGCGTGGCTATAAGGCTGAAACAAAGTCCTCTGGTTATTATTTCCGCATCGGTCTGCGGAATGACCGGTGCCTTTGCATCCAAAATCATCGGCGGGGCCTTTCTTGTAGAGGGGGTTGTAAACCTTTCAGGACCGGGAGAGCCTTTAGGCGCTTTTATAGCGGCTATGATAGCGGTTTATCTGGGCAAACTGATTTCCGGCAGGACGAAGGTTGATATTTTGATCACGCCCCTTTTATGTATTTTATCCGGCTCTGCAGTAGGTCTGGTTTTAGGACCGCCTATTTCGGCTTTTATGGCGTTTTTGGGAAATCTGATCAATGTGGGAACACAGCAGGCCCCCTTTTTAATGGGAATCATTGTATCGGTGTTGATGGGAATGATTCTGACGCTGCCGATCAGTTCCGCTGCACTGGGGGTTATATTAAATCTGTCCGGTCTGGCGGCAGGAGCGGCTACCGTAGGATGCTGCGCTAATATGGTAGGCTTTGCGGTGGCAAGCTATCGTGAAAATAAAGTAAACGGACTGCTGGCTCAGGGCCTGGGAACCAGTATGCTTCAAATCGGGAATATTGTGAAAAAACCGGTTATCTGGCTTCCGGCAATTATTACCAGCGCGATTTTAGGGCCGGTTTCCACTTTATTATTTGACATGACCAATAATGCTACAGGCTCCGGAATGGGAACTGCGGGACTTGTAGGACAGATTACCACATACCAGACTATGACCGCAGAAGCTTCTCCGGCAGTAGTTTTAGTGAAGATTCTTTTGCTTCATTTCGTATTCCCGGCAGTGCTTGCCCTTGGAATCAGCGAGTTTATGCGTAAAAAGGAATGGATTAAACCGGGAGATATGAAGCTGGAAGTATAGCCGAAAGATATGGAGCTGAAAGTTTAATAGATTCGATAGAATAAAAAATAGGAAGTTGAAAGTATAAAAAACGGGGAGAACATATGGCATGCTTTTCCCCGTTTTTTATTCAATGGATGAGATGAGGGCGTATAAATCTTATTCCATACGCTCAAATACCAGTTCATATCCGTCGCTGCCGTAATTCAAGGATCTGTTGACACGGCTGATGGTGGCGGTAGACGCCCCGGTCTTTTCCGCTATTTCCAGATAGGTTTTTTTGTCGCGGAGCATGGTAGCCACTTCAAAACGCTGTGATAAGGAAAGCAGCTCGTTTACGGTACACAAATCCTCAAAAAAGGAATAGCATTCTTCTTTTGTTTCCAACGATAAAATTGCCTGAAAGAGGGCGTCGACAGCTTCTGTTTTTATCTTTTTGTTCATCTCTTTTCTCCTGATGCTTTAACACTGTAAAATTTTAATGTCTTAATTGGTTTCATTCTATCACAGGAAAAATCAAAGGTAAAGGTTATTTGAAAAATAATCCTTGATTTCCGGCTTCAGATAGGAAAAATAGTGTGACAGGCTATCATTGACGATTTTTTCCAAAGGAAAACCGGATTTCTTAACCAAAGGCTCTGAAAAGTCACGGGCGCCTACCAGGGTGTCCACATGGGCGTCGCTGTTTAAAATAATTTCCACATCATGCTTCATGCAGGATTCCAGAAGCCTTAAATAGTTGTCATGGGCGCCGGGACGAAAGCTGGTGGAAGCCAGAGAGGAATTATTGATTTCAAACAATTTATGGTTGGCAGCCGCAGCTCTTGCCACTTCATCATAGTTTACGGGAAAGCGGTCGTCGTCTAGATGCCCCACAATCTGAATCAGCGGGTTTTCCAAAATATGAATGATACAGTCTGTTGTTTCTTTGCGGCTCATAAAGCGGACACATGGGGGATGCAGACTTGCGATAGCCACATCCATGGAGGAAAGAAGCTGGGGCGTCATATCTACGGAGCCTTTTTCGTCCAGAATATTGAGTTCCACGCCAAAAAGGAGCGGGACGTCGTAGGCATTCCGGTCCAGTATGCGGTAGTTTTCAAAGTAGTACTCGTGGCAGGAACCGGGCATATTCACGCAGTGCTCGGTAATGGCTAAAAGGCTTAGGTTTTTCCGGCGGGCTGCAGCAGACATTTCCCGTATGGTGCAAAAGGCGTGTCCGCTGACCAGTGTATGGGTGTGGGAATCCAAAATATATTTCATTGCTTTACTCCTTTATAGTTGCTGGTATTTTATAACAGCTGACAGTTTTTTGGTATGATTTGATTATAAACTTTGTATGAAGTGAAATCACTTTTGAACAATATGTATTTTAATACGTTTACAAATAGTTTTCAATACTATATAATAAGGATGTGATTTATGGGTACTTTTGGAGGGAAAGAATGACGATTTCTACAGATGATTTATTAAAAAGTATTTTTCAAAGTTTTGACAGGATTGGACATATCCAGTCTGAGGATATTCCCAACATTGATTTATATATGGACCAGGTAACAACTTTTATGGAGCAGCATATGAGGTCAACCACCCGCAATCCGGAAGAGGACAAGATTTTAACCAAGACCATGATCAATAATTATGCCAAAAATAATCTGCTGCCTCCTCCCGTGAAAAAGAAATATTCCAAGGAGCATGTGCTGGTTCTGATTTTTATTTATTATTTTAAAGGAATTTTGTCGATAGGAGATATACAGGCTCTTTTGAATCCTTTGACAGGGAAATTTTTTCATACCGATTCGGAAATAAAAATGGAAGATATTTATGATGAGGTATTCAGTCTGGAGAAAGGGAAAATAGAGGCCCTAAAGGAAGACGTTAAAAAAATGTACGAAGCGTCCGCCAATACTTTTCAGGAAGCGAAGGAAGAGGACCGGGCCTTTTTGCAGCAATTTTCTTTTATCTGTATGCTCAGCTATGACGTTTATGTGAAAAAGCTGCTGATCGAGAAGATGATTGACAACATGAAAGCAGACAGACAGGAAAAGGATGGCGGACAGGGGAAAAGAGCGGAATAAGGAAAGAAATTTATCACGGTAGCAAAACAGATAAGGAAATAGAAAAAGGCCGACAGCCTGTGAAGGGGGATTTCACAGGCTGTCGGTCTTTGTAAGGTTAAAAATATTTCAGAAAGCATTGGCTGAAAAAGACGGTAAAGAATGAGACCGCATTTTGTTTAGTTTTTTATGTAATGATATTGCCATAAATACGGTTACCATTGCCGTAAGGACGTCAGCAAGCGGGGCTGCATACAGAATTCCGTTTAATCCCCAGATAGGGGGGAGAATCAGGATAAGGGGGATAAAACAAATGCCTTGTCTTAAAGAGCCCAGAAGAAATCCTTCCTTAGCCTTTCCCAGTGCAAGGAAAAGGGAGGAATAAACGGTGGAAGCTCCGAAGAATATAATGCTAAAGCCGTTTGCCCTTAAAGCTGCTGCGCCGATACGAATCATTTCTCCGTCGCTTTTTGTAAACAAAGAAACAATAGCTTCCGGAAACAGAGCCAGAATTAAGCCGAAAGCCATACAAAAAGCTGTGGAAAAGATCAGGGAAGTTTTGATTGCTTCAAACAGGCGGTCAAATTTTTTCGCTCCATAGCTGTATCCCGCAATAGGCTGGAAGCCTTTGATAAAGCCGAATACCGACAGGCTGCCCATAGAAATAAGCCGGGTAACCACACCCATTCCGGCAATGGCCGGATCCCCGTAATTTCCGGCGGCGTTGTTGGTTAAAGAAATGGAAAGACTTGTCAGGAGCTGAAAGGCCAATGTAGGAATACCGATTTTGAAAATTTCAGCCATGATATCTTTTGTAAAGGAACAATCCCTGATTCGGAAGTGAAAAACACTTTTTTTCCCGAAAATGTAAAACAGATAGATGGACGTGGAAACTGCCTGGGAAACAGCCGTAGCCAGTGCTGCTCCCGCCACTCCTAAGTGGAATGCATAGATGAACAGCGGGTCTAAGACAATATTTATTACGGCTCCTGTTAATAAAGCCAACATAGTCGTTTTTGCAGAACCTTCGCTGGTGGCAATATTATTCATAGTGACATTGAACTCGTTAAAGATGCAGGAAATGATATAGATCTCCGCATAGGTAACTGCGTAAGGCAAAATGCTGTCAGTCGCTCCCAAAAGCCTTAGAACAGGATTCAGGAACAGGATGGAAAAAGTAATAAGGACAGCTCCGGCTAAGAGACCGCCATATAAAGCGGTGCTTGCCACTTTATCTGCTATTTCTCTATTACCATGCCCCAGCAGTCTGGAAATATAGGAAGCCGCACCGTTTCCGAACAGAAGGCCGAGACCGACCACTACCTGCCCGAGAGGATAGACCACAGAAATCGCTCCCATCTGGATTTCTCCCAAGCCTCCCACAAAATAAGCATCGACAAGATTGTAAAAGGCATTAACCAGCATACCGATCATTGTGGGGACACCCATTGCCAGCAATGCTGTGGGGATCGACGCATTGCCGAGTAATGCCAGCTTTTTATCTTGATTTTTCATATTTTTTCCTCCATAGAATAAAAGTGTAAATTATAGTACTATAACTTATAGCAGTTGCGACGCGAAACATATAGTACTATAATTTATAGTACTTGTCAAGAAGGATCAAGGAGGAATTTTCCATGGCGGCCATTGATTTAATTGTGTTAGGAATGTTGAACAGGGAATCGTTAAGCGCATATGATATTCAGAAGCTGGTGGAATACCGTAATATTTCGAAATGGGTAAAAATCAGCACGCCATCCATATACAAAAAAGTGATTCAGTTAGAGGAAAAGGGGCTTATTTCAAGCCATATTGAGAAGGATGGAAAAATGCCTGAAAAGGCTGTCTATACCTTAACAGATGCCGGAAAAAAGGAATTCGAGAGGCTGATGTTCGAAATATCCTGTCAACCGGTTAATATTTTTTTGGATTTCAACGCAGTGATCGTGAATCTGGAGGATATGCCAAAAGAGAAGCAAAAGGAATGTCTGAACAATATAAAGAAGAGTATCAATATATTAAAGAGTTATCTGGAAGAAAACATGGCTCTGAAAGAAAGTCGTTCGGATATACCTTTAACGGGGAGGGCCGTTTTGAAGCAGCAGCTTCTTTTGGTACAGGCAATAGAAGCATGGATGGATTCATTGGAAAAATCTTTCTGAGAAGCAGCAATATATTGGGAGCGGTTAAAGATAGAAGGATGTGAATCATGGAAAATAAAGGGACTGCCACATCTGGAAACCCTGCAAAAGAGGGCAGTTGTTTCCATGGGCAGTCCGGTTGGCTCATAAACAAATGTGAGGGTGCATGTTATTTACTTAAAAATCCGCACATAAAGTTATGTCAACTATTTTGCGGCTTCTGTAGCAAAAGTTATGTCAACTAATTTTTCATAAGGAACTCGTTCGGACAACTCGCCGGCCTCTTCTAAGATATTTTGAAGCAGGGTAAAGCTGTCTTCTTCAAAAATCAGGTTTTCTTTCCATGTATCCTGATTATAGTAGCGTTCAACGATGGTAGTAATGGTTTCTAAATCCGTTTCTTCAAACTGGGGCGCGATGATTTGGGCAATTTCTTCGGGAGTGTGGGAGTTTACATAATCCATGCCTTTTTGCAATGCATTGGTAAAGCCCTGAATGGTTTCGGGATTGTCTTTGATATAGCTGGATTTTGCACTGAAAGCGGTATAGGGAACATATCCGGAATCTTCTCCTAAGGAAGCGATTACATAGCCGTCGCCTTTGGCTTCGAGGGAAGTGGCATGGGGTTCGAATTCAACGGTGTATTCCCCCTGTCCGCCGGAGAACGCCGCAGCCGTGGAACCGAAGTCAATGCTCTGGTCAATAGAAAGGTCGGTTTCGGGGTTAATGCCGTTCATTTTCAGAATATACTCAAATACCATTTCAGGCATACCGCCTTTTCTGCCTCCGAGGACGGTGGAGCCCTTTAGATTTTCCCATTTAAAATCATCCACCGGAGTCCTGGAAACAAGAAAATTACCCGCGCGCTGGGTAAGCTGGGCGAAATTTACGACGTAATCGTCGGTATTTCCCAAATAAGTGTAAATAGTTGATTCGCTTCCCATGAACCCGATGTCTGCCTCGCCCGATAAAACGGCGGTCATGGTTTTGTCGGCTCCAAAGCCTGTTACCAGAGTCAGATCGATTCCTTCTTCGGCAAAATAGCCTTCTTCAATGGCCACATACATAGGCGCATAAAAAATGGAATGGGCTACTTCGTTGAGTACCACTTCTTTGTTGCCTGAGTTTTTCTCCCCGCAGCCTGTCAGGAAAAGAGACAACATTAGACTTATCATAAGGGTAATGGAAATAACTTTTTTCATAATATACCTCCCATGGATTGTAATATATGATATTACGGGAGAGAAAAAAAGGTGCTTATCTGGAGATAAAATATGAAAAGGAAATCTTCTTATCATGCAACGCGAGGTTGACAAAAAGAACCCCTGAGGAAAAATAAAGTTCCATATCGACAGTATTTGGAAAATATAATATAATATTGACAATAATAAAGAATAGAAGGCCTGATAAATACTGTAAACGTCAGGGAATATTCGTGATAATGTAACCATTATGTAAAAATGAGAGCGCCGGAAGGGCAAGGAGGAATTCAATGGGTATTATTTCAAGATTTAAGGACATCATGTCAGCTAACTTTAACGCATTGTTGGATAAATGTGAGGATCCGGAAAAGATGATCGATCAGTATCTTCGAAATTTGGAAAGTGATTTGGGGAAAGTAAAAAGTGAGACGGCAGCTATCATTGCAGATGAGAAAGCAGCTAAGAGAAAGCTGGATGCCTGTGATGAAGAAATCGGTAAAATGGAAAAATATGCCAGAAAGGCAGTTGCAGCGGGAAATGACGGCGAGGCTCGCCAGTTCTTAGGAAGAAAAGCAGAGCTGACTCAGGAAAGAGAGGCTCTGGAGAAGAATTACAATATCTGCCTTGATAATTCTGCCAAGATGCGTGAGATGACCAAGAAGCTTGAGGCGGATATCCAGGAATTAAAAGGAAAACAGGCTACCTTAAAGGCAAAATTGACTGTTGCCGAGACCAAGAAGAAAATGAACAGCGTAGGAGAATCCGGCAGGGGAGCAGCCTCCACCATCAATGCATTTAACAGAATGGAAGATAAGGTTAACCGCATGATGGATGAAGCGGATGCAATGGCAGAGTTAAATGAAAGTCCTTCCGACAGCATTGCCGCTTTGACGGAAAAATATGAAGGCGGAGAAGCAGATGCGGATATTGATGACGAGCTTGCCGCATTAAAAGCAGAAATGGGAATGTAATAAAAAAGGAGAAGCAGCGAGATGGGATTATTTTCTAATCAGTTATCCAATGTAGTAGAATGGGACGAATCCAGGGAGGGAGTCATTTTCTGGAAGTGGCCCAATGATGAGATTAAGAAGGGCTCCAAGCTTTTTATCCGTCCCGGACAGGATGCAATCTTTATGTATAACGGTAAGATTGAAGGTGTGTTTGAGGACGACGGAAGCTATGATATCGAGACGCAGATTATTCCTTTTTTATCATCCTTGAAAGGCTTTAAGTTCGGCTTTAATTCCGGTATGAGGGCGGAAGTAGTGTTTATCAATACAAAAGAACTTCTCTGCAAATGGGGAACCAAGAATGCCATCAACTTACCGGCACCGGGGCTTCCGGGGGGGATGCCGATAAGGGCTTTCGGAACCTTTAACTGCAAGGTAATGGATTTTGCCGTTATGTTAGAGAAGCTTTCGGGTACTATGCAGACTTATAGTGTGGAAGATGTAAAGACACGTATCACAGCAAGCCTTGACCAGCTTTTGATGAGCTGGATCGGCAAAGAAGGCAGGGATATGTTCAATCTTCAGATGGATGCCCGCAAGATCGCAAAGGGAATCGAAGAAGAGTTGGATATGGAAATGCGTAGCATCGGCGTAGGCATTACGGGCTTTACCATTGAGAGCTTTAATTATCCTGAAGAAATCAAGAAAATGCAGGAGAAAGCTGCAGCCCAGTCTATGGTAGGAGATATGAACAAATACAGCCAGATTGCCATGGCTAACTCCATAGAAAAAGGAAACGGCGGCAGCAGCGGAGCCAATCTTGCAGGCCAGATGATGGGCGTGCAGATGGGCATGATGATGGGACAGCAGATGATGAATAATACCAACATGGCACAGGGGATGAATCCCGGAGGCCAGAATGCTAATGCGGGTGTTCAAGGCATGAATACAGGAGTCCAGGGAGCAGGCGGTACAGCACCTAAGTTCTGTCCTAACTGCGGAACACCTACCAACGGAGCAAACTTCTGCGGAAACTGCGGGCAGAAGCTGGTCTAGTTTACATAACATGAATTTATAAAAGCAGGAGTGCGCGGCACAGGGATTTTAGTGCCGCGTCTCTTTTTTTGATAGTAAAAGATTATAAAATATGGTAGAGTAGAAGAGGTCGAAACAGAGATGCTGAAAATAAATCCGGGACAGCAAAAACAGGGCATAGAAATGATGTGAACAATGCAGCAATACTATTATAGACAGTCCTGGATGGAAAATAGATGAAGTTATTGATAGGAGTCAGTTATGAATCGAATGGATATGTTAAATGATATGCAGAAAGAGGCGGCGATGACGACGGAAGGGCCGGTTCTGATTTTGGCGGGAGCGGGTTCGGGAAAGACCCGCGTACTTACCCACAGGATTGCATATCTGATTGAAGAATGCGGGGTAGACCCATGGAACATCATGGCGATTACCTTTACCAATAAAGCTGCAGGAGAAATGCGGGAAAGGGTTAATGATATGGTGGGATTCGGGGCTGAAAGCATCTGGGTTTCCACCTTTCACTCCAGTTGTGTCCGCATTTTACGCAGATATGCGGATAGAATCGGCTATGATAATTCCTTTACCATATACGATACGGATGATTCCAAATCGGTTATGAAGGATATTTGTAAAAGGCTGCAGATTGATACAAAGCAGTTAAAGGAACGGACGATTTTAGGAGCGATTTCTTCGGCAAAGAATGAAGGAATTTTGGTGGATGAATATGAAATGAATGCCATGGGCGACTTTAATAAGATGCGGATTGCCAAGGCATATCGGGAATATCAGAAGGTTTTGAAAAATAATAACGCCATGGACTTTGACGATTTACTGGTAAATGCGGTAGAACTTCTAAGAACCAGTCAGGAGGTGCTGCAAAATTACCAGAACCGCTTCCGTTATATTATGGTGGATGAGTATCAGGATACTAACAGCATCCAGTTTGAATTCATCAAATTGTTAGCAAGTGCTAATCATAATCTTTGCGTGGTGGGCGACGACGACCAGTCCATTTATAAGTTCCGTGGTGCCAATATCCGTAATATTCTGGATTTTGAAAAGGTTTTTCCGGAAGCGAAGGTTGTGAAGCTGGAGCAGAATTACCGTTCCACCCAGAATGTATTAGATGCCGCTAATGCAGTGATCAGCCATAACAGGGGACGTAAGGAAAAAGCCCTGTGGACCGATAAAGGCGGCGGAAACAGGCTGCATTTCAGACAGTTTGATTATGCGCTGGAGGAAGCGGAATATATTGCCTATGATGTGGCAGGGAAGAAACGGGAAGGCGTTTGTGATTATAAGGACTGTGCGGTGCTTTACCGGACCAATGCCCAGGCCCGCGTTTTGGAGGAGCAGTTTGTACATGCAGGCATTCCTTACAACATTGTGGGAGGCGTAAACTTCTATGGCAGGAAGGAAATTAAGGATTTGCTGGCTTATTTAAAGACCATTGATAACGGTCTGGATGATTTGGCGGTAAAAAGAATTATCAATGTTCCGAAAAGGGGAATCGGGGCCACAACGATTACCCGTATTCAGGAATATGCCGATGGAAGAGGCATCGGATTTTATGAGGCCATGGAAGAAGCGGATAATATTATGAGCATTGGGAGGAGCGCTGCAAAGTTACAGCCCTTTGTAACTATGATTCAGGTATTTCGGGCTAAGGCAAAGACTTATTCTTTAAGCGAACTGTTAAAGGACGTCATAGAGGTAACGGGTTATGTAAACCAGTTGGAGGCAGATACCGATGAGGAAGCCAAAGCGAGAATTGAGAACATTGACGAGTTGATTTCCAAGGTGGTTTCTTTTGAGGAGGAGCATGAGGAAGCGACGCTTTCGGAATTTCTGGCGGAGGTAGCGCTGGTAGCGGATATTGATAATGTGGACAGCGACAAAAACAAGGTGCTTCTTATGACTTTACATAGTGCAAAGGGACTGGAATTCCCCCATGTGTATCTGGCAGGTATGGAGGATGGGGTTTTCCCCAGTTATATGTCGATTATGGATAATGATTCCGAGGAAATTGAGGAAGAGAGAAGACTTGCCTATGTGGGCATAACCAGGGCAAAGGAGGATCTGACCCTGACGGCGGCTAAAGCGAGGATGATCCGGGGAGAGACCCAATATAATCCTGTTTCCAGATTTTTGAAAGAGATTCCGGGAGAACTTCTGGATAATAAAGTGCCTTCGGGGAAATCGAGGGATTATGTGGAGTATGAGGATGATTCCTATGAGCGGAGCATTTTTAAGAAGAAGCCCTACGATATGATCAGCGCCTATAGTGGAAGAAGTCCATATGGACAGAAGAGTGGGCAAAGCTATGGCGCTGGTCAGGGGAATAACAGTGGACAGGAATATGATAATAGCAGAGGATATAACCGAATAAGTATGGCGGGAAGCGGACTGTCGGATGACGTCTTTGACAAGCCTAAGCCTGTGCAGACAGGAGGGAGAGCAGGAACCGGCGGGGCAGCAGGCGGTTATCACGCAGTAACACGACCGAAAGCCGTTCTAAAGCCAAAGGAGACAAAAGCGGAAGTAAAGCCTTTTATTGCAAAAGGAACTGCTATGTTTGGGGCTAAGGGCATTACCAAAGGGATGCAGGTTCCCGGGGAAAAGCCGGATTATGATATAGGAGACAGGGTTTCCCATATTAAATTCGGGGAAGGAACTGTGAAAAATCTGGAGAAAGGGACAAAGGATTATCAGGTTACGGTAGAATTTGACCAGTATGGACAAAAAATACTTTTTGCCGCATTTGCCAAGCTCCAGAAAATCTAAAAGTGAAAACAGGAAAATCCATTGGATATTTTTCATAAAAATGGAAAAAATCTGTAGTAAAGTTAAGCAAAAAGTGATAGACTATTTATAATGAATCCGGATATAATAAATAAAAGCGAGAAAGGTGGACTATTTTATGAATAAAGCAAGAATTGAAGAACTGGCAGCTACATTGGGGGATGTATTAAAGAGACAGGAAGAGGTAAAAGAAGAGAAGAAGTGCCATAAGGTTCTCTGGATATTTGCCATTATTGGTGCGATTACCGCAATTGCTGCAATTGCATATGCAGTATACCGTTATTTTACACCTGATTATCTGGAAGACTTTGAGGATGACTTCGATGATGATTTTGATGACGATTTCTTTTCCGATGACGAAGACGAAAAAGAAGCTGCATCAGACAAAAAGGACGATAAAGCTTCTGAAGAAGACTAATCGCTTATAAGAATGTTAAGACTGTTGCAGAAACTGTAGCAGTCTTTTTTTCATGTAAAGCATTCTTACGGATGTCGGCGAAAGGATGACAGATCGGATGATAGCGTAGGGATTTGGCAGATTATGTAAAAAAATATTATTTGGTATCGCTGACAAAGGTTGGCAGAATGGAGAGAATTATGAAAAAAGGGCAGTCTTATGAAGGCATTGTGGAGAGTGTTCAGTTCCCGGCCAAGGGAATTGTGAGGGTAGAGGAAGAAAGCGACAAGGCAGTTGTAAAAAATGTAATTCCGGGCCAGAAGATTGCTTTTCGTGTCAGCAAGAAGAGAAAAGGTAAAGCGGAAGGGACACTTTTGGAAGTGCTTGAGAAGGCAGAAAATGAAGTTGCATCAGAATGTCCCCATTTCGGAAGCTGTGGAGGATGTAATTATCTGAATCTGTCCTATGAAGACCAGCTGACCTTGAAAACAAAGCAGATAAAAGAATTGCTGGATTCGGTTTACATAAAATCGAATCAAGAGCCGCATTATGAATTTCAGGGAGTGAAAGAGAGCCCCAGACAATACGGATATCGTAATAAAATGGAGTTTTCCTTCGGGGATGAATGTAAGGACGGACCGCTGTCTCTGGGTTTACATAAAAGAGGCGGTTTCTATGATATTGTCAGCGTTGTGGACTGTAAGATTGTGGATGAAGATTACAGACAGATTTTGAGGACAACCCTGGAGTATTTTAAGGCAGAGAAGACAAGCTTTTATCATAGGATGCGTCAGGAGGGCTATCTGAGACACCTGCTTATCAGGAAAGGGAGTAAGAGTGGGGAGATTCTTATTGCTTTGGTTACAAGCAGGGATTTTAAGAAGGAGGATAGTGTCAGCTGTCAGGGAGAGGTGGAGCTTTTAGAGGGATTTAAACAGGCGCTTTTGGCTCTGGAGCAGTCCGGCGGGCTGGAAGGACATATTACGGGAATTATTCATACGGTAAATGATTCTGTTGCCGATGTGGTAAAAGCGGATGCAAATGAGATTCTCTATGGCAGGGAGTATTTTTATGAGGAGCTTATGGGATTACAGTTTAAAATATCCCAGTTTTCCTTTTTCCAGACCAATTCTCTGGGAGCGGAAGTGCTTTATGATGTCGCACGGCAGTATATCGGAAGGTTGTCCGAGGGGGAGCCGGACAAGGTTGTCTTTGACCTGTACAGCGGAACCGGCACCATTGCACAGATGATGGCGCCTGTGGCAAAAAAGGTAATCGGCGTGGAGATTGTAGAGGAAGCGGTGGAAGCGGCGAAGGAGAATGCGAGGTTAAATGGTTTACATAACTGTGAATTTATAGCGGGGGATGTGTTGAAGGTTTTGGATGATATTGAGGAGAAACCGGATTTCATTATTTTGGACCCGCCAAGGGATGGGATTCATCCTAAGGCCTTGAATAAGATTATTGATTATGGAGTGGAAAGGATTGTTTATATTTCCTGTAAGCCGACCAGTCTGGTAAGGGATTTGGAAGTGTTTTTTGAAAATGGGTATCGGATGGAGAAGGCTTGCGGGGTGGATATGTTTCCGGGGACGGGGCATGTGGAAGTTATCTGTTTGCTTTCCAAACTTCATGCAAAGCAGAGTATAGAAGTGGAATTGGAAATGAGCGAGATGGATTTGACGGCTGCAGAGAGTAAAGCCACTTATGAAGAAATCAAGGATTATGTGTTGGGGCATACGGGATTGAAAGTCAGCAGTTTGTATATCGCACAAGTAAAAGAGAAATGTGGGATTATCGAGAGGGTGAACTATAATCTGCCAAAATCGGAAAATTCCAGACAGTCGAAATGTCCGCCAGAGAAAGAAAAGGCGATAAGGGATGCGTTGGAATATTTTCGGATGATTTGATGGTAGATTAGGAATGGTGGGGGTTTTTCTTTGATTTATACCTTTGAGTGTTACCGC